>Ga0209349_1000081_pt1 | contig 50317 bp, 72 predicted proteins | sample ETNvirnome_2_130_FD_184067 | JGI IMG/M metagenome (GOLD analysis project Ga0209349, IMG submission 184067) | Marine viral communities from the Pacific Ocean - ETNP_2_130 (SPAdes) (version 2) | ecosystem: Environmental > Aquatic > Marine > Oceanic | place: Pacific Ocean | collected 2013-06-22
TCCTTATCTACTGACCATAACTCACCTGAGGGTAAAAAAAGAAGAAAGCATAGTGTAGTAATAAGAAGAAGTGATAGATCAAATAAGAAACACGCTGATGACGTTGCTAGAGGAAGAGAAGAAAAGAGACAACGAGATCAAGCAGCAATAGACAAAGCCAACAAAGCGGAAAAGAAAAGAAAGGATGAAATAACAATGCCAAAACAAACTAAACCTTCTAAAGGGATGAAAAGCACTTACTTGACAAGGAAGCTTAAGAGTGGAGAGTACAATAGAGCAGGTAAAGGGGGAGGTCCACGCATAAGTAGGGTTGGAATCAAGCAAAAAGAGACTGATGATAAGCGAGAGCACGGTAGCATCAGAGATCATAAGTTCTTAGCTTATAAGGACTTAGCTTATCGAATGGATGAAATTCTAGGAGCATTAGCTACTGGGGCTGTTGCGGCTGTTGGAGGGATGGCTGCTAAAAAAGTTCTAGGTAAGTCCGAAAAGAAGAAAGCAGAAGAGAAGCGTAAAGCAGAACTTGCAGCAAAGCAGAATATTACAGACGTTGACGAATCCCTTGCTAAAAAATTAATTCAGAAAGCAGACAAAACTAAACTAGGTCGAAAGGTTTTAGGTGGAACTAAAGAAGTTGCCAGAGTAGCAGGAATGGTTCCAGGGGTTGGAGCCGCAGGAGACGCTGCTGCACTAGGGATTGCGGGAACACAGAGAAGTGGTGAAAAAGACCCAGAAAGAAGAAAGGAGCTTGGTAAGGAAATGGCAGGTGATGCAGCCGCTCTAGTCCCTGGAGCAGGTTTAGGTACTAGGGGAGCACAATATGCTGCTAAAGCAGGGAAGGCTGTTAGAGGCACGAAAGCTGCTAGAAAGGGTAGTAAGTTAGGCAAGCTGAGAGGTAGAGCAGGAGCCGCAGTTAGGAAACACGGAGCTACAGCAGCCAAGGCTGGTGAAGCTGCTATTGCTCAAAAATTAAAAGATAAATCCATGGAGGACGAAACACAAATGAACTACACAAATGCATATGTTAACAAGTTAGTTGAAACAAGAAGCCCTGAAAGCCGTGCTAGGACCAGAGGCAGAAAGTTTCATGGAACTAAAGGCAGACAGGGAGAAGCTCAAAAGAGACAGAAAGCAGGTCAATCAATAAGTGCACATGGTCACGGACAAAGAGCAGCCAAAGATATTGCAAGTGCTAAGGTTTACCGAAAAGCTGCTTCCGATATTGAGTCTCATTCAAAGAAAAACCCAGGACCTGACCCCAAAAGGAGAAAGGATGTTACTGCTACAGCAACTACCGCTTTAAGGGACACCGCTTCTCGAAAAGAACAATCGGGTCGTAACCAAATTAAAGCAGGAAAACAAGCTGCTGGTAATAAAAGGGCTCTGAATAGGACCCTAAAGAGAGACGAGACTAAGGGAAACCTAGCGAAGCTCAGTATACGGTCCCATACTGAGTACCGTAATATTGGAAAGCTTTTTGTTGAGATGTGTCAAGCTTGCAAAGACGATGGTACGGAAGCAGCGAAGGCTGAAAAAGACCCCAGGAAAAAACAAGGAGCTTACAATAAAGCTAGGCGTGAAGCAGAGCATAAGAGGCATGGCACGAAAGGAGAAACTTCTAGACAAACGCAAACCCGTAGACATGGGCAAGGTGGAGTACCTAGTGCTAAGTTAAAACGAAGCGAGCAAAGAGCTTTAGCGGATCGAGAAGAACCTAAGTAGTGAAAAATAATTTCAAAGCAACAACTGATATACCTCAGTTGCCTGACCTCGATGGTGAGGACAGTTTACTCAGCTTATTTGATCAGAATAATGCTGATATAAATCTGTTTAATTTGGTTGATGATGAAATGATTCGTCTTGCAGGATCAAAATTTTATCTTTATAAGTATTATCAAAATGATGATTTTGATCCTGTTTATATGGAGTCTCGTAATAAGCCTATCGCTACAGAACCTCTAATTGTTCACGGGTATTATGAACCTATTGCAATGAGTGAGAACTTAACTCAGTTTGGTATTGAATTAACCAATGATCAAGTGTTTACCTTTAATAAAAGTTATGTTGAGCGTAAACTGGGGAGACCATTAATCTCTGGGGACGTTATAAAACCTGCTTTTCAAGATCAACGGTATGAGATCTTTGAAGTTGTTGAAGATAGCTTTGAGGTTTATGGCGTTTATCATTTAGTGTGTTCCGCTAGGCTTCTCCGTGATGCTCCTGAGATTCAAGAAGAGCCTCTGTTAGATATGAGTGATCCTTTAGGAGGCTATGCAGGAGGAAACTTAAGTAATGGTTGATTTAGATCTTTATGCCTCTTCTTTGAATGCGGGCTATACGAATAATTTACTTCCCGAGTTAGATCTAAGTGCTTTTAATAATATAGAAAGCCACAGCTACAAATGGGGAAATAGAGAAGCGTGGGTAAGAAAAGAATTATTTAAACTAACAAAGCCTGAACTTAATATTTCAAATACGTACAAAGAGACTCTACGAACAATGATCTCATCTTTTAATGATGTAGGGTACATAAACGCAGAAGATAAATTTAAAAATATTCTATGTATCCATGCTAATGCAGAACGGGCAATAGCAAAATTAAAACAAGATAACAATATTATTCTACCTATTTTATCAATTGCTCAAACTATTAGTGATAATGATTTAAAAAGACGAAGATATGATTCGTTAATTGTTAGCGAAAAATGGTGGGACAATGATAAGAATAGGGCCTTTAGAGTAGTAAGTCTTGCTCCTAGAGCAGTAACTATTAAGTATGCCCTACATATTTGGACTAAGTACAATGCGGATATGGATCAAATATTAGAGCAGGTTAGGTTAAAGTTTAACCCCTGTATGGAAGTCCCCACCTCTCAAGGAACTATTACAAAAGCGTACATAGAAAGTGAAGAGGATGTAGGAGAGATGACGGCAGGGGATAAGGAAGATAGAGTTCTTAAGAAAACTATTACAATCCATGTGCAAACCTATATTCCTAATCCTAAGTTCTTAATTACCTCCACAGGAAGACTTGAAAAAGTCAAAATACAGGCCAATCAAATATGAAACCTATAGAAACACTAAGTCTTGCTGCCACTTGTGGACATTCCCAGACAGGGAGCAGTAAAGTAATAGTTAATGGAAAGGGAGCAAGCAGGGTAGGCGTTGACACTGCCTTAGGTATTATTAAGGGGCCTGGATCCAGCACAGTTTTTGTGGAAGGGTCTAAGGCTTCTTTAACTGGAGACGGGGTAGCTCCTCACACTTGCTGTGGCTCACCTGGATGTGGTCCCCACTGTGTTGCTAAAACAAACCCTGCAGGAGAACCTATTGTTATGGTAGGGGAATGATATACAAAAAAAAGTTTCACTAAAACCACTTAGGGTGGGTAGATAATAAGGAGATTAAGAATATGAAAAAAGTAAAGAATGATTGTCTTCAATCCATTACGATTTATTTTAGCACAGAAAAAGGATGCCAAGAGCACTGGTTAAGACCAGGAGAAAGTATAGTGGTTCCTGATTCTTACATTTCAGAACAAATTTTAACACTGCATCGAAATAAGATGTTTAAAATTTCCAATACTTAGGAGTAAATTATGGCAAATTTTGTTAGCCCTGGCGTTTATGTAATTGAAAAGGACATTTCTGATTATGCACCTTCTATTAATACCTCAGTTGTAGGTATTGTTGGTTTTGCTAATAAAGGTCCTACTAACAAAGCAACCCTTATCACTAGCCAAAACAATCTTATTGATACTTTTGGAAGACCTGGGGAAGGTGTTTACGGGCAAGGATTGGAAGGCGCTGTTGAAATTTTAGAGCAAACAAATGCAGTGTACTTTGTACGAGCAGCTACCTCAGCAGCAGCAAATGCGTCTGGAACAGTCTCTTTCGGGTCATGTCCTGCCGTTATTGTTTCTGGCTGTGCCCTCACTGCCAATATTGATACTGACGCTTTTGGTGTTGGAAGCTCCATTTACTTTAAGATTCAAGCGTACAACAATAGTGGTACTGCTTACTGGGATAACGGTCCAAAAGCTTTTGCCGTTCCAGCAGGAACAATTACTGCAGGCTCCACTGGAGCATCCCAAGCAAAAGCACTAAAGAAAGTTATTGGTGGAAATTTAGATGCGGACCCTGTGGGAGTGTTCTCAGACGGTCAGGATCAGGCAGGGCTGGATATGTCGGGAGCCATTGTCGGATCCTGGGCTGGATCAGGAGCCTCCATCGGCGTATCTGCATACCAAGATAGTTCATATACTGTAGGTTTAAGTGCTTTGGTACCTGTTAGTGCTACAAGTGGAATTAATAACTATGGTGCAACACAAGATATTCCCATGCTTTGTTCCTCAGTTAGAGCATATGGTTGTACATATCTTGCAGGTTCTGGTGAGGCTAGTGGTGCTTCTTACTTAGCGAACTCTTTCTACCCTGGAGCAGGCTACAATAAAGGAACCACTACAGGTGGATCGGTAAGCGGAAACCAAGTTACTATTACTAGTTTTGGTGCTGATAACTTTGCAGTAAACATCTATCAAGATGGGGTTATTGCAGAGCAGTTTAAGGCAAGTATGGTCGCTTCAGGAAGCTTCATTGAAGATGTGATTAATACAGGAGCTTCTGACCCTAAATCGGCAATCATTAAAGGAAATGTACAAAGAGGTGGAGAAGACGCGACTCCTACAAAATTAAATCAATTCTCCGATCAGATTACAGATCTTTACGCAGGGGGATATACAGCGAAGACACAATGGCTAGAGCCAGCAGCTAACCCCACTGGACAAGGAACTGCTACCGAAAACTACACAGATGCGGGATCAGACGCTACTGGTAGGTGGATTAAAATGGTTGACGGAACCTATAACATGGCAGGAGGGGATGACGGAACAGGAACAGCGGCAACTAATAACACCGCTCTTATTGGAGACGCTACTGTAACTCCTAAAACGGGGATGCAAGCCCTAGATGATGACGTTCTCAACATCGGTATTGCGTTAGTCCCAGGAGTGTACAACCAGAGTGTGCAGAACAATCTAATCACTTTGGCTGAGAAAACTCAAAATTTCCTCGCTCTTATCTCTCCTCCTTACGGAATTGGAACTCCTCAAGATGCAATTGATTGGACCAACGGTAGATCAGCCTCTACTGCTGGGTCACGGACTGCTGCTGTTAATAGTTCCTACGCTGCGGTATACTACCCCCATGTTAAAGTCTTTAGTGTATTTGATTCTAAAGATAGGTGGTATGATCCCACGATTTATGCTGCTAGACAGATGGCATTCACAGACACGGTCGCTGACAGTTGGTTCGCTCCCGCAGGGTTCCGCAGAGGTCGCTTAACTAAGCCTACGGAGGTTGAAGTTAAACTTAATCAAGGCGATAGAGATAGTCTCTATAGCGGAGGCAACGTTGTTAATCCCATAGTAGCATTCCCTCAACGAGGTATTACTATCTTCGGACAACGAACTGCACAACGTAGTCCTACTGCCTTGGATAGAATTAACATTCGTCGCCTTATGATCTATATAAGAAAGGTAATCCTTGCTGCTACTCAACGGTTTGTCTTTGAACCAAATGATGCATTCACTTGGTCTCAGATTGAAGGTGTTCTTAACCCCTTCCTAGATGACATCCGCAGAAGAAGAGGGATCACCGAATTCCGTGTGGTGTGTGACGATACCGTTAACACTCCCATCAGAATTGATAGAAACGAAATGTGGACAAAGGTGCTTGTTAAGCCTACTAAGACTGCTGAGATCTTAGTCTTTGAGGTTAACCTTACAAATCAATCAGCAGACTTAGGAAAATTATAAGGAGATAATATATGACATACTCATACTATAAGGAAGATTACAAAAGAACTATTACACCAGGACAGGGACTCCCTGTAGTTTCAACTGAACTTGATTCAGTAAGATCCTATCAGTTTGAAATCCACTTTCATGGACTTCCAGACACGGTAACCAACACACGAGATCTTACTCTTGCTGCTACAAAAGTTAATGGAATTGGAATCAAATCCACTTACCTCCCCATCGATAGGGTAAACGATAAGCTGTACTATCCTGGAAAGGTTCAAACAGAAGACCTTAAAGTTACATTCGATAACTTATACTTAAGAGAAACTTCCAGTGATCTTTGGAGATACTTCAAATCTATTTACGATCCTATTACGGGAGAAATGACTCAAGACTCTAGGCCAGGAGGAGCAAATCCTGGGTTTAAAGCGGAGAGAATGGAGATTGTTCAACTTGATAATACTATGACACCTCACTCAACCGTAGAGCTTATGGGCGTTTGGCCTATCCAATGGAAGGCAGCAGAATTTAACTATTCAACTAACGAGTTTCATAAACTAGAAGTAGATTTTAAATACGATTTCATTCACCAATATGACTACGCAAACCCACCTGCATAAGTAGTTGATATATTGTTTACAAGCCCAGTCTAGTTGTACTATATTAGACTGGGCTTCTTTCTCTCTGCCTATAATAATGTATGGATTATTTTAATGAACTTCTAGCAAGCTACTCTCTTCTAAAGAAGAGGACATTTAAACTTAGGTATTTAACTGAGCAGGAAGAGGAGCAGGTTAATGCGAACGCACTAGAAGCAGCTAGATCCTTAGTAATGCATCCTCAAGGTGTTTCAACAGGAGCGGCTCCTCTCGATCAAAATGCTTTTAAAAGCACAAAGAAGAAAGTAACAGCCGAGCAGGTTCCTTTCGCTTATAAAAATGAAGATGGGGAGACCGTTGTTCTGTGGACTGGGTTCGGTAGAAACACTCGTGTAATGGTTCCCAATGGCAACTTTGATGAGATGCCTGAGCCTCAGAAAAGCCAGTTAATAGGGTACTTTTCCGATGGAGCGGCTGCTAATGCAGCAGGAGAGGCCCCAGATAGCCCAGAACGTTTTGCTCAGGCTGAGTTGGCAGGGACTAAGTTTGATTTAGGTGATATAAAGCAGCGGTTGCATAAGATTTACTTGCATTATGTAAAGTTTTGCGAGACAACTCTGCGAGATAACTATCAAGATGATAACCCTAATGTTCCTATTCCTGATAGCAATGCCGAGGATATCGAAAGGAGTTGTTATAAAAGTGCATTTTCTAAAGTATACGGAAAGACTAGGGGAGGTTTAGCTGCGCTCTTAAGTGCTACCAAAATACAGCAGCAGTTTGTGGACCCTCAAAAAGAGGGAGATGATCCTTCGTTAGAAATTACTTTAACTGAGGAGGCTGCTCCTGGTTTAGTTATAGATACATTAGCAACTATAGAGCGTTTATTCGATTTCGCTAATGATCCAGCTAAGTTCAAGAATGACCCTGATATTTGTGATACATTTTCTAAATCAATAGCCTTAAGTACTGAGACAGTAAGCAATAGTGGGAAGAAGATCGGTAAGGGAGGAAATAAGAGAGTAGTATTTTATGGAGCCACAAGTGGGGAAGGAATAGTTATTCCTGCTCAATCTCCTGAGTTTAAAGAAGCTATGGCGAAGGCTGAGGCAAGGTGTGAAAATGAGCCTAAGTATTCAGCGGGATTATTTGACACTATAGATCTTAGAGAGGGAGGGACGGCAGGGCTCAACGCTAAAAAGGGTACTCTTCATGAAAGGCTTTCAGGTCTTATGGTGGCTATGCATAACCTAGTAGGGACAGGAACCAAAAAACAAAAGTCTGCTGTGCTACAGGCGTTCTTAGCAGAGTTACAAAAGGCGGGGGAGATTGCTAAGTACTTAAAGGAAGCTATCGTAGAGGATGATGTGAAGAGGGTTGCTAGTATAGATGAAGCGTTAGCTAACGACTTAGGATTAGAGGAAGACGCTTTATTCCAAGCTCACGCAAAAGGAGATCCTCTTCTTCGAAAATTCTTGATTGATTATTACAAAGGCATGAAGCCCTTCCTCGATAAAGTCAACCCTGCTGCCTACGTCCACAACGGACTAGCCAGCACGACAGGAGGCAGGGCAGATCAGTTCATGGTGTTTAGGGACGCAGCCCACGCGAAGAAGGCTTCGAAGGCTATAAATACAAAGACTTATGCAGTAGACCGAGAAGAGTTTATAAATAATTCTGAAAATCCAGAGAAAACAAAGGCATCACTTGACGCTGCTGGGGTTAAAGCAAACAAGAAGGGGGAGATTCACATCATGGAGATGGGGCAGAAGCTTTACAGTCATGCTAAGACAGCAAAGGTGGGGGAGATTGGTAGGATTACTAGGCTGATGCAGTTAATGCTAGGTAAGCTTAACAAGCAGGAGCAAGAAAAGGATAAACATCTAGATGATGCGTTTATGGATGAAGTAGATAGACGATTCCCACTCAAAGGTAAAGCTAAAGCAGCGATAAAAAAGCTGGATGAAGATTTACAAATCATTGAAACTTATATTAATGGAGATCAAAAGTGGACTGACGAACACGGTGTAGAGCATAGTATGGGCTCGCAAGCTGACGCTACTGTAAAACATATGATAGGATCGTTAGGATGGGATACTATATCTGATTCTGAAATAGGAGACCTTCTCAAAAATTGGAAGTTTCCTAAGGGAACTCACAGGGATAGGCAAAAACTTACTGTAGAACTTCATAGATTGAAGATGGCAAGTACCATGAAGGAGTTATCGACAACAAAGGATGGTAAAAAAGCCTTGTGTCGGATGGCTTTTATTTGTGGAGGTAATGCTAGGGATTTAGTTCAAAGTATTTTTATTGAAAATGGAAGAAAACATTACGCAGTACGGCAGAATGAGATCTTCGACAAGTTTGAAGAAGCTATTACTAATAATCATTTAACGATAACAGTTAAAGGCTTTAGTATGACCATTGATGACGGGAATGGTTTTGTAGGTTCCGTAAAGACTACAGGTGATGATGATTCGGAGAAAGTTATGAGAAATGTAAGAACTGAGTTTGATATTACAAAAAGTACTTTAGAGGTTGACCAAGTTGGAGGAGGTAAAAAAGGGGAAGACCCAGACGGGATCCCAGATAATCTCCACGCTCATACTCTTCATAAATTTATGAAAGGACAGATGGAACTATTAGAAACTCTTCTTAATTAAGCCAGAACGAATCGTAATCTTTTAGTAAATCTTCAAACTTATATATTCTATAGACTCGTTTAGTACATGGAGGCTCTTCTTTACTTATTTCTATGTATTGTTGTAACTTATTTGTTGGTACATGGTTAGGGATAATGGCTAGTGTAGGTTGTCTATCTTGTTTAAAGATAACCATTGGAATTTTATCACACTTACCTGAATCTTTTTCACATTGTTCTAGAAAACCCCAGAAATCACTGCTATAATTATATAAGCTATATAAGTTTTCCTTATTGTATCCTTTCTTGCATTCTATACAGTATTTAAAGTTCTCTGGTGTAATTAAGTCCCCATAAATTTTAAGGTGCTCTGGCAGAGTGTGGGTGGTAGCGAAGGCACCAGATCCAGGACTTCTCGAAAATTCTGAGGTGTTGAACCTATCATTGAGTGTCTGGCTGATCTTGCGTTCAAATGTGCTACCCTTAGTCCTACTGTTCACACGCTTTTTTTTCTTCAGCTTAGAAATATCGTAATTGTCTTCCATAATTTAACCTCTACACTATAATAGGATACCATGACCCAGACTACGACTGAAGGGATCAAATTTGATTTTAATTCTTGGAAAATAAAGGTCCGAGAGAGGAGAAACGACAGAATGAGACTACAAATTAACTTAGATAAAGATGAGGCTCTTGCCTATAAAAATTTCGCTGAAGTGTGCAAGCCTGATGAGGTTACTGACTCAGACTTTATGAAGACAATCTTCTTAACGGGAGTAGAGTCTATGAATAAACAGCTTGCAGATATGGTCCGCAAGTATGCGGAAGAGAACCGAGAAGAGCTTGCGAGTTCAGGCATCACGGTCTTAGAAGGTGAAGATGGCAGGATCCAACTAGCAGAGACAGAAAAATTAGAAGCCGAACTTTCAGGTGCGCCTGTGACTGAAGAAGGCGTTAGGCAATTAGGTCTTAAAGATAAGTAGTATGTATAACTTAGTGTTTCTCCAAAAGGAGAACGATTTAAATAAGGTTCTTAGGAAGTTTAAACGAGATCCTAAGAGGTGCAGCATCCTGTTTGTGTCCTTGTGGGACAAGTGGTGTGAAAAACTCTTGTCCAAACTAAAGGAGAAATATACTGGGTCTGAAGGAGAGACTCTTTATATTGTTGATAGTTTAAATATGCCCCATAGCTTTGTTATCTATAACACAAATAAGACTCCTCACTTAATTCAACTTCGTAGAGACCAAACGTTCTCAGAGGATTACCTTCCCCATGTTTATAAAATGCTTAAACTTAATCAAGTTTCTTAGATTGCATCTCTATAAACTTTTCAATCTTTAGTTTATATTTTTTTTCTTTAGTATACAAGAGCTTGAGATTATTAACTATGATTGTTGTAAAGTAATTAAAAGCAGTCCCCTTCTTAGGTGTGAAGTTTTTAATGATTTTTAAAATGAGTGCAAAGCAATCTTGCTTAGCATCGTCAGGATCAATTTTAAAGTTGAATGATCCGATGATATTAGTTATTAGAAGGTCGAACATTTTTACCAACTCATCCTCATTTTCTTTTGGATTTTCTTTATAAGCTAAGAGGAGTGCCTCGAACTCCTTATTGTCTATATAATATTTTTTATTTCCCATATACTTATTATAGATGTTTGATTTAGATAGTATCTATTCTGACCATAAAATTGAACCTGAAAATCCCTTATGTGATGGGTGTTCTATTTTAAGTAAGAATAAACCATGCCATTCGGTCATGGATTATAAAAGACTTGGACAGTCTGATGTACTGTTTCTGTCTGATTCTCTTAAGAATTCTTATGGAAAAACATTTCCATTTACGAAGCCAGAGTTTGCTGTACTTAAGGAATCATATAAAGAGAACTTCGCTTGTGCTGCTTCAGTGAAGTGCCCTAGTGTTAAGGAAGCAGATATGTCTCCTGATAATATGAACTTATGTCGCGTTCATTTGCAGGCAACAATTGATAAAATTAAACCTAAGCTGATTCTTCCTTGCGGCAACTTAGCTATGAAAATGCTAATTAAGAAGAGCGGCATTACAGATAAACGAGGTAAATCTTTTGAGTATACAACTGACAGTGGGCATTCTAGTATCGTTGTTCCTATTTTTCACCCTTACTTTGTGGCTAAAGAGCCTAGACACAGGTTCCTCTTCGAAACGGATATCCGAAACGCGCATGAGAAATATGTACTTGGCAAAACGCACGAAGGAAAGCTCGAATACAAAGTCCTCACAGAAATCGAAGAGGTGGAAGTACTGGGGAAGATGCTGAAGGATACTGATGAGACTTTAGCTGTTGATATTGAAACGACTGGCCTCAATTTCTTGACAGATAACATTCAGACTATTGCCTTCTCTTCTCATGAAACCAATTGGGTTATTCCCTTAGATCATAAGGACAGTCCCTTCAAGAAGGGGAGTTGTTTTTATAAGGGCGTTTGGAGTAACTTAAGAAAGATCCTAGAGAACCCGCGCAGCAAGAAAGTATTCCATAACGCTAAGTTTGATTTGAAGTTCCTAATCAATCATGGAATCTACACTAAGAATGTGTGGGATACTAAGATCATGCATCACCTTCTAGATGAGAACCTACCTAAGAGTTTGATGGATTTGGTTAAGCTTTACTTTCCGACTGAGCTTGAGAGTCTTTAAGTAAAGCTTCTAGTGCAAGAATCCTACTCTCGTTATGCTTCATAATTACATCTTGTTCATCGTCCCTTGCATCAATATCTGCTTGGGATACGGTGTTATGAATCTGTCCAAACTTCTTAAACCAGTTTCTACCATTCTTTCTGAAGAGTGGAAGGAATACGAAAAGGATTAACCACCAGTAACCTAATGTTTTAATGAGCCCACCCGTCTCATGTAAAGTAGAAGCGGTGCTGCCCTGAACGGGTCCTGCGCCTGCTACCTGCCCTACGATTGCCGCAGGGCTTTGAGAGGGGAATATCATCTCTGTAACCATAACCCCTCCCGCTGCCCCTGCTGCAACGGCTGCTGGCTCAGGTATAAAGGCTGCAACAGCACCTCCTCCAACTGCACCTCCAATAGCGTGTTTGATTGTACTACAGCTAGTTATAAATAACATTAAGCTGATAAGAAGAAGTTTTTTCATTGGTCTCCCGATCTGGCTTCCGTATGTTCTTGGTCCTGTTGGCATAAAAATTCTCCTTCTACGTCTATAATATATAGTAATGCTCACCATAAACAATCCGAATACTTTTGATTGGTCCAGCATAAGTCTTTCCGATTGTGCGGAAGGAAATGCTATGGATACTTATTTTACCCTTAAGTTATTCGACCTAATCTGTGAGAAATTAGGGGACAGCCCTATGATGAAGCTCATTGAGCAGGTAATCATGCCCTCCCTTGAAGTATTTTCAGAGATGGAATATGAAGGTCTTGACGTAGATTTAGATACCTTAACCAAAGTAGGCAGAACTTTAACCTCTAAGAACATGGACGAGGAGGACCTTTTGTACTCATGTAAGGGGGTTCAGAAAACAGACAACCTCTCTTCCAATAATCATCTTATTGAGGTGCTTTATACACGGGAGGGAGGGATGGAATTATACCCTCCTGATAAGACTGCTAGTGGGAAGCCTTCTGTGTCTGCGCCCACACTTAAATTACTTTTAGAACACATAGATGAGGAGCTAAAGAAGCGTGAGTAAGTGGCAGCATAGAGATGAAGGTAAAAAGATTAGCAAGTCTGTGGTCTCTTCCAAAACTACGGAAGAGTTACTACAGTCTAAGAAATTTTTAAAAGGGCTCCTTGATTTAAGGAAGTCTGAGAAATTAGCTAAGACATATATCCAAGGGACTAAGAAAGCAATTGAGTATAATGAGAAAGATAAAGTTTTTGTAGACTTTAGATTTGATGGTACTACTACGGGCAGGCTTTCTTGCGCAGCATACACCGCTAAGAAAGCTATGGGGGTCTCTTTCCACACTCTCCCCAGAGACACAGAGACCAACATCAGAAGCATTTTCAAAGCTCCGAAGGGACAAGCATTCATTACTATTGATTATGCCGCTATGGAGCTTCGTGTGCTGTCTCACATAGCTAGGGAGGGGAATATGCAGACCGCATTCAATCAGGGCGCAGATCTCCACACTTACACGGCTCAACTGCTGTTCAATAAGAAAAAAGTAACTAAACAAGAACGCCAGATAGCCAAAACGGTATCCTTTCTTATCGTATACGGAGGAGGACCTTTCAATCTCAGTGAGACAATGGGCATTCCTATGAAACGAGCGGAAGCTATAATAGATAATTATAAAAATGTGTATCCTGGAATCTTTGAGTATATGGAATTTGTTAATGAATATATTAAGCGTAATGGGTATGCTTATACTATATTTGGGAGGCGCAGGAATTTGCCTGATGTTTATTCCCGTGATAGATCAGTGGTTAATCGCGCTCTTCGACAAGGACTTAACTTTACAATCCAGAGTACAGCGTCTGATATTTTACTCACTTCTCTTTTGGGTATTGCTAAAGCTTTTACTTTGCGCGGCCTTACGGCTCGCCCAGTAGCAACTGTTCATGATAGTGTAGAAATAATTTGTGAGCAAGAAGAAATTTCTGAGGTACTAAAGATAGTCTATAATGAGATGGTAAACTACCCCTCAATTAGATCAATTTTTAATATCCATTTTGATGTACCATTAAAAATTGATGCTGAAGTAGGAAGATCTTTTGGGGACGGAGTTTCCGTAGAGTTTAATGCTGCAGGAGAGGCGTTAAATATGGACGAAATCTCTACATATTTCAGATGAATATAAAAGAAAAATTAAAATATATATACTACACTTTAAGATACCTTAAGCTTTCTCAAGTCAGACAATTTTTTTACTCCCTTTATAGGTGGGTCAGAAGTGGTTTTAAAGTTTCAAAAGTTGCAGAAGAAAGGTTGGATATTTGTAAGGAATGTCCTCACTATAAAGAAGACAGGTGTTCTTTGTGTGGATGTCATACTCCCACAAAGACAAGATGGTTCACAGAAGAGTGTCCTATAGAAAAATGGTAGTATGAAAACATTAGTAATCGGAGATCTCCACTTCGACAACAAACCTCATGGACTTCTTCATGCCCAACAGGAGAGTATTAAATTCCTGATTGCTGAGCACTCCGACGTAGATGATGTAATCTTTTTGGGGGATCTGATGATGCATAGGAAGCCTTACCCTCGCGTCCTCCTTGCATTAAAAGAGGTTATTGATTTCGCAGTGGCTCAAGGGAAGAGGGTTACTATAATAAGAGGGAATCATGATAGCGAAAATAAGTCTGACGATGGCGTTACTGCCCTCAGTCTTTTAGAAGGCAAGTCTGTGGATGTAGTAACTCATACATGGTATGATTACAAAACGAAGAGAGCATTTATTCCTCACTATGAAGACGAATCTAAAATTAAAGAAGCCCTGGTTAACACTCCTAAAGGGTATACTGTATTCGGTCACTTCGGTTATTGCGGTTCCCTTAATTCTGCTGGGGATGCTGATTTCAGTCTTTCTCTTGATGATTTTAACAACCCTACTTTTCTTGGGCATATTCACAGATTCGGCAGCAGTGGCTTTGTCACGCTATTAGGGACTCCTTACTCCACTAATTTCACGGAGCATTTGAAGGAGAATTATTATGCTATCCTTGAGGATGGAGAGGTAACATTAAAGTCTGTGGATTGGGGGCCTCGTCATATTGTAATTAATTGTGATACGATTGAAGAAAATTTAGAGTGGATTAATGACGATTCATACTTCACATTGTTAAGAATTATGGTTAATACTATCCACGAAGATCAAAGTAGTTTGTCTGATCTTACAGACAAACTAAAAGTAGGTTATACGGAAATAAAATACAAGCCGCTCTTAGATGATAAACTCCCAATGAGCAGCTTGGATCCTGATAATCCTGTTATGGAAATTAGTGAGCATCTTATAGAGGAGTACATTAATGCGAGCCCTACTATGTTAGGGAAGGATAAACTTTACGAAGGGCTGCAATTTATTTATGAAAATCAACAAGGTAGAGATTAAGAATTTTTATTCTGTTAAAAATATTGTTTTAAATTTTGATAAGTTTAAAGGAGTTATTCTTGTAGAAGGGAAGAATAAAGATACGGGTGGCTCGAATGGCTCAGGAAAGAGCGTCCTAATTGAAGCAGTTGTGTGGGGTATCTTTGGTCGCACTATACGGAAGTCCACAGAAGAAGCTCTAGTGAATTCGCAAAACAAGAGGGAGTGTGTGGTGAGGATAACCGTTAATAATGATATGGTTATTGAGCGAGGAAAGAAGCCTACACATTTAAGGTTTATTGTAGGGGGAGAGGATAGGAGCCAAGCGAACGCACTAGAGACACAGAAACTTATTGATGAGACCCTTAATACTAATTACAAGGTGTTCTTAGCGTCCACTGTATTTGGACAGCAGAACACTATGGGATTCGTCAACGCTACGCCTGATGACAAAAGAACGATCATAAAGAATTTTCTAAATCTTGATGATCTTTTTGCTCTTAGAGAATCTGTTAAATATTTAAAGTCTCAGTACTCTCAGACCATTAAGAAGCAGAACGCTATTGTCGCAGAGCATGAGATCAGTATCGCTTCCTTCGATAAAAAATTAAAAGATCTCTCTAAATTAAGAGAAGAGGTAGAGGGTAAGTATGACGAGGCTGCGCTTTCTATGTCTCTTCAAGAGGTAATCAGCCTAGAGACAAGTAACAAATCTAACCGAGACAACATAGCGGCTGCAAAAAAGAAGATACATAATTCTACTGTTGATGTTGAGACGCTACGAATCAAACTAAAAAACCCCAAGAAATTAGACTACTGCACAGAATGCGGCCAACCTGTAGAGAAGAGAGCCTCCCCCGAGCAACTCGAAAGGGATTTAGATTACGCAAAGCAGATTGTGGCAGAGCAAGAAGAGGAGATCACCAGCAGCGAGGCTCAGATCACGCCTCTTCCTATCAGTTCCTCAGAGTATCACAAGGTTATTGATTACAACCAACTCAAGAAGGAGTCGGACACCTTTGAAGGGTTGAGAGAAGAAACCAAAGAAAAAATTCAGAGGGCTCATGATATAAAACAGGACTACAATAATAAGTACGAGATTATGAGGTTTTGGGAAAAGGCTTTTTCCGAAGCAGGATTGGTCAAGTATATTATTAGAAATATTTTAAATTATCTGAATGGAAAAGTAAATTTTTACTTGTCGCATCTCTCTAAAGGAAAGTTCTTTATAGAATTTAACGAAGAATTAAAAGAAACTATCACACACGCAGGACGAGAAGTGCATTATATATCTTTGTCAGGAGGAGAGAAGCGAAAGATTGATTTAGCTGTGCTATTAGGCTTGCAAAAACTGTTAGCCCTCTCATCAAAAGACGAAAGCAACTTAATGTTCTTTGATGAGATTGCTGAGAATTTGGATCAAGACGGGTTAGACGGGCTCTATATATTATTGTCTGAATTAAAGAAAGAGAAGACTTTGTTTGTTATTACACATAATAATTATCTTAAATCTTTAATGGATAATGTTAAGACGCTGACTATAACAAAGAGCAAAGGTACATCAACACTAGGTAAATAAATGGCAAACACACAACTAAACGAACTCGGACAAGAGATCTTTGAATCACGGTATGCCTATCCAGGCGAGACAAAATATGCAGAAAGAGCCAAAGTTGTGGCGCGAACAGTCGCCTCCGCAGAACGAGATGAAGATAAAGAACGAGTCGAAAAATCCTTTTATGAAGCTATTGGGTCTGGGGACTTTATTCCGGGTGGTAGAATCCTCTATGGTGCTGGTCGCAACCGTGGGAATCATAATTTGCTTAATTGCTATGTTATTATTCCAGAAGACAGTGTGGACTCCATTGGAAAAACTGTACAGGATATGTATAAAATCTCCTGTGCAGGTGGAGGAGTAGGGTTTAATGTTTCTAAGATTCGTCCCCGTGGGGACCACATTGGGAGCGTAAAGAATTCAGCCCCAGGTGCAGTCTCTGTACTGCAAATGATTAATGAAGTAGGTGAACATGTACGAGCAGGAAAAAATCGTAGAACGGCTCTTATGGGTATACTTAATATCACTCACCCTGATCTTCTTGAGTTCCTATCTGTCAAACTAGATCAAGGGCAGCTAAATAACTTCAACATTTCGGTAGCGATTACGGACAGGTTCCTTGAGGCTGTTGAATTGGAGGAAGATTGGTATTTCACTTTTAATAATAAGGAGTACCATTCCTACGAAATGCTTCGCAACAATGATGATGTTACTTATGTCATTGGCCTAGATGAGGAGGATGCTCTTGCTCGCGCTGAGAATTTTTATAAAAAAGATTGGAAAGATACGTTTGTTTGTCTTGGTCGTAAGGATATTAAAGCCAGGGACTTATGGGATATGATCTGGAAAAACTCGGTAGAATCTGGAGATCCTGGTATCTTTAATATAGATTTGGCGAATAAATATACTAATGTTTCTTACTTTGAAAGATTAGATGCCACAAATCCATGTGGAGAAATCTCTCTTCCTTCCTACGGTAACTGTTGCCTAGGTAACATAAACCTAAGCAACATGGTCCTAGAGGATGGTAGCAACGTGGATTGGAAAAGATTAGCCAAGACTGTACGAACAGGAATTAGGTTTCTTGACAATGTGCTAACTGTTAACAAGTTCCCTACGGATACTTGCAGGCGAGTGGGAGAGAGGTCAAGGCGAGTTGGATTAGGTGTAACAGGTCTACATTATATGCTTATTAAATTAGGGATTAAGTACGGTGGCGAAAAGTGCCTAGAGTTTTTAGACCGACTCTTTGCTACCATACGAGATGAGGCTTATAAACAGTCTATCTATCTCGCACGGGATAAGAAGCCCTTCCCTGAGTTCGACTACAAAAAATATTTAAATGAAGATTTCGCAAGAACTTTACCCGCCAGAATACGAATGCTCGTTAAGCGTCACGGAATTAGAAATGCTGTCATGCTCACCATCCCTCCTTGCGGAACAATTTCTATGCTGCACGGTATATCCAGCGGGATTGAGCCTATCTTTGCAGCCATGTATAACCGAAGATACCGTAACAATAACATTTGGAAGGAGCAGTTAATTGTCGATCCGTTATTCCAAGAGTATTACGACAAAGGAAAAGCATTGGATCCGTTTGTCGGAGCCTATGACGTTCCCCCCTCCGATCACATTAAAGTACAGGCGACGATTCAGAAGTACATCGACTCCTGCATTTCAAAAACAATTAACCTCCCATCCAATGCTACGCCTGAAAGCTTTTCTCAAGCAGCGTTGGATTATGCTCCGTACCTCAAAGGTCTTACTGTATACCGTGCAGGTTCTAAGGGTAATGAGCCTTTAGAAGCTATTACCCTTACGGAAGAGAATATAGCTAAATATATGGAGGATGGGAAAAGCAAAATACAAGAGGTTCAAGCAGGAGACGTTTGTTCCTTAGCAGGAGGAGATTGCGGTGGGTAATCAATTTAATTCTGGAGGGAGACCCCCGTTTAAAAGAAGGAATGACCAAGTAACCCGAGAAACTATCGCACTGGCTATATTATACGCCTGTTTGTTTTCCTGCGCGATATATGGGTTACTTGAATGGAGAGGATAAGAAATGCCAAGATTTGAATACGCCTGTAAAGAATGTAATGTTTCGTGGGAAATAGAAGAAGCCGTAGGGCACGCCCCTAAGACTAACGATTGCCCCCTCTGTGAGGAGGATTGTAGTAGGTATTTCGGAAATCAGATCCCCGCTATATCTTTTGGGGATAATGGGTGTGGGAACTACGGCAAAACGAAAGGAGCCAGGGATTTCCACACCGTCAGACAGCGGTACAAGAAGTTTGAAGAGAAGGGATACGATAAAACCTCAGCCGACAAATTTCTTAGGAGATCAATCAAAGAGACTGGTGAAAGAATTTTAGATGACCGACACTACAAGGCTATGAACTTTAATTATGATGCTTTAGCCAGGGACGGTCTTGTAAAGAAATTGACAGACAAAGAGAGCGCAGAAAAAGTAAAGAGGTGCGACAAATTGACCCAAGATGCCTATAATAAAGCAAACAAACAGGGCTACGACCTAGACATTACCAAGAACCCCAAGCAAGGTTAATATACCATGGCATACGACTTCAGTGAGAATATCCAACGAGGTATTCTTTACTTTCTTAAGTCCAATAAAGATTTTTACCTCCAGATCGTTAACCTAGTTAACCCTGATTACTTTGAATTTCCTAGTCATCAGAAGATTTTTTCGGTAGTTAAGGAGCATTACGATAAGTATCACAAACTCCCTACTGATGATTTCATCCTACAGGATGTAAAAGGTAAGCTTACAGCACGAGAGAACGTCTCTGATTATCAGGATGAGTTAGCTTACATCAACAACCTCGATACTTCTACGGTTAGCAACCAAGATTATATGCTAGACCTAGTAGAAGGTTTTGCGAAGAAGGAGGCGATGAAGTCTGCAATCTCCAAAAGCATCAGCTTGATTCAAGAGGATCGCGTTGAGGAGGTTGAGGAGTTAGTAAAGAAGGCTCTTCTGATTAATAGAGATGTTGATACAGGACAAGAGTACTTTTCTGATTTTACTGACCGATGGGATAGAGTATTCAATAAGAAGACAGAGGAGAAGTATCGAACTTTTCTGCCCTCTATCAACCAGTCCTTAGAGGGAGGATTGGGGTCTAAAGAGATGGCTATGGTGGTAGCTCCTCCAGGGGTAGGAAAGTCTCTCTTTCTAGTTAATCAGGGAGTTCACTCCATGATGGAGGGACGTAAGGTTCTTTACGTTTCCTTAGAAATGAGTGAGGATAAGATCGCTCAGAGATTCGACTCTGTAATGACTCTCATTCCTCAAGGAAAGTTAAAGGACTCGGCTGCTCACCTAAGCGTGAAAGAACGCCTAACGATTTTCCAAAAGCAATTCCCTGGAAGTGAGTTAGTTATCAAGGAGTTCCCCACAAGCCAAGCTTCAATTAATACGGTGCGGAATCTTTTAGTGCAACTCCAGAACTACGATGAGTTTGTTCCTGATCTTGTAATTGTAGATTATTTAGAGCTTATGCGTCCTACCCGAGACATACAGCAAGAGTACCATGCACAGCAAAAGATCGCAGAAGAGCTACGTGGAATAGCTATGGAGTATAACCTCCTTATCTGGACCGCTACACAAACCAACCGTCAAGGAAGGATGGTGAAGATTATTACAGACGCCGAGCTTGGGGATTCTTATGGCAAAATTCGTACTTGTGATTTTGCCTTATCTTTAAATCAAACTGAGGAGGAGTTTGATAATGGCTCGATGCGAGGGTATGTGATTAAGTCTAGAAATGGTCGCCCCAGATTCATCGTCCCTATGGAGATTGATTACTCGGTTCTTCGTATGACCGAAGGAGAAGCTCCGCTTAATTCGGTGGAGTAGCTATATATTAAAAGAGGTGATGCATGAAAGACTTAGCACTTATAGATATATTTCCCCGCTACCCTAGCAGGCCAACGAGAGTAGTAGTTCTCCAAAACGGGCACTGGACTTTTACAAACACAAACTTTAACAGTGGGATGCACCGAGACGATGGAGCTACGTATTTTTATTACTCCATTCCTTTTGGAATTGTTTTAGGGACACAGCCCAATCCTAGAAGATTGTATAAGCGTGGAAATCCTGGAGATTATCTCGTATATAATCCAGGAGGCTTCTATGATATATTAGACAAAGAGGAGTACCTTGCACTTTTCCCTCACCTGAGAGCAGGCCAAGGGACGGGTACTCCAGTAGCAGGATTTACAGGCTCCACATCTATGGGTTATTAAAATATGCATGAACTAATTGAGTCCCTTGAAGACTTTACTTGGGAGAACTACAAAGATATCAGTGATGCTCTCGTTCAGTTCAACGAGTACGAAGTAGAAAATGAGATGTTTCGACAAGCATCCATTTACTCCTACTATTATGGATTGATGAGCATGGCTAAGAAGATGGTAGGAGAACGCAACGTCCAACTAACTCGATTCATGTCTAAGCTTCGCAAGGAGGCCAAGCGTGAGTCCCGTGTCAAGCTCACCGCAAAAGACTTAGATGATCGAGTTTTCACAAACGACCAGTACCTAGCAAGACAGACTGCTGTGGATGACGCTGTCTTCAAATACGAACTCCTCAAGGGCCTCGTTCGGGCTCTTGAGCAGAAAAAAGATATGCTGCAACAGGTGTCAGCAAATAAACGAGAAGAAACCAAATTATACAAGTGATATCACTATCATTAACTAACCACTAACTAAAGGAAAAACTATGGCTATTGATCTCAATAAACTTCGTGCCAAGCACGAGCAACTTAACAACCCCCAAGCGGGTAACTCAAACTCGGACTTCCTTAAGAAGTTCTATCAAATTCCCGAAGGGAGTAACGCTGTTCGGATTCTTCCTTGGAAGGACGAGGATAGGGAATTCTATGCGGAGACTAAAATCCACCGTATCACTGGGCCTGATGGGAATGTGAAAAATCATCACTGCCGTAAGGTTCACGGGGAGCCCTGCCCCATTTGTGATGTGTATTTTGGCTTGTGGAAAACGGGCAGAAAAGAGGATGAAGATTTGGCCCGTCAAATCAAGCCCCGTGCTCGCTACTACATGAACGTTCTAGATCGTGACAGTGGTGATGTGAAGATCCTTTCGGTCGGAGTGATTCTTTTCAAGAAAATCGTTGGAGCTATGCTTGATGAAGATTTTGGAGATATTACCGATCCTCAAGAGGGCCATGATTTTAAAATCGTTAAGGAGATGGATGGACAGTGGCCGAAGTACGACCAGTCCCAGCCTCGTCCCAAGGCATCTCCTTTGGGGTCTAACTCAGAAGTGGCAGAGATTATGGACAGTCTCCATGAGATCCACGATCTAGTTAAGTTGGAGGAATATGAGGCATTTAAGCAAGTAGCGGAAAGCCTCATTACCCCTACGCAGGGTGTATCACAGACCGTACCTGAGTCAGAGGAGGTTTCAGACGGCGATTACCTTAGTAAACTTCAAAGCTAAGTTCTTACATAGTCCTTCTATAATAAGGAGACATCTTATTCAGGTGTCTCCTATATTTTTACCATGAGTGATAAATTAAAAATACTGGCTGCTCCCGCCAATGAGGGAGGATGTGCATACTATAGAATTATCGCACCGTATAGAAAGCTGGAAGAACTGTATCCTGACCAAGTAGAGGTGCGCTGGGATAAGAACCCTTTAGGAATAGACGAGAAGACTGGTCGCTGGCAAGAGGGTTGGGACTATGAAAATCTAAAGTGGTGTGATGTTGTTGTTACTGGTAACTTGAGCAACTTCGGAGGAAACTACACGGCAAGGATTGTAGGAAAGGCCAAGGAGTTTGATAAGTTTGTCCATTATGATACGGATGACCTACTGACAGATCTGTACGAAGGGCACAGGCTTTACGGAGTTTATAAAGAAAAAGGTCTTAGTGAAATCACTAAGTTTATTTATAATAACTCTGATCTAGTTACCGTCACCCAGAGGAAGTTTGCAGAAAGGATAAAGCCTTTTTGCCGACACACTTTAGCTGTGATTAAGAACTGTGTGGATTATAACCTGCCTGCCTGGAATATGCAGCGACTAATGACTAAGAAGAATTATTGTCGCTTTGGTTGGGCAGGAGGAATCCACCATGAGCAGGACGTAAAGTACTTTGCAGGTGTCCCTCAAATGGTTAATCAGCGAGCAGGGAGAGAGAATGTAAGGTGGGATTTTTATGGGGCACCTCCTCCTAACACCCCAGAAGATGATTGGCAAATAGAGGTTTGGAAGAACTATAAAAACATTATCATGAGGGGCTTTAAAGGCCAACCAAATTTCACTATTAATTATGCTCTTCCTGCTGACAGGTATGGACAATTCTTTACGAATATGGATATTGCTGTGGCTCCTCTCGAAATGAATCCCTTTAATGATTCTAAGTCGGAGATTAAAGTTGCGGAGTGTGGGAGATATGCCATTCCGTTAGTTGCTTCAAATGTAGGGTGCTATGACGAGTGGATTGTGAATGGGGAGACTGGCTTTTTGATAGATCCTGATAAGGGAACCAAAGAGTGGGTTAAGATTTTGACGAAATTAGCTAAGGATAAAAAGTTGCGAGAAAGGATGGGCCGCAATCTTAAAAAGATAACAGATGAGAATTTTGATATGAATAAAAATGTCAAGGACCGCTTAGATCTGTACAAAAAATTAATAAATGAGTAGTGTTAAGATTTTGAGTGGGTGGTCGAACCCTGGTGGCTCGACGGTACACCACATAGCTCTAACGAATTTGTTAAATTCTAAAGGGGTAAATTGTACTTTTTACGGACCTCAGGATTATCATTTAGATAAATGCAAGGGGGAGAAGATTGACAAAATCCTTATTACTCCTGAGGATATCTTAATATCCCATTTTTTGAATGTACCTAATACTCCAGGTGGGTGGAGACAACATATTCTTAGTTGTCATGAAACCAATTTATTTCCGTTGTCTGACCTAACCTCAGATCAAATTACCACATATGACACTATCCAGTATGTGAGTGAGTTGCAAAAAGAGTGGCACGGTGTTGAGCATAATTCGGTAATTATTCCTCCGATGGTAGAGCACATAAAGTGGAAGGATCCTGAAAACAATAAAGCAGGAGTGATAGGGAGTATTGATTTTCACAAACAACCCCACCTTTCTATTCAGGCTGCATTAGATGATGGCTATAAAAAAGTATTTCTTTTTGGTGACATCACAGACTTGCCTTATTTTGATAAAGAGGTCAAGCCCTATGTAGAACGAGGAGAGGCTGTTCTCATGGGTCATGAGAGCGACCGTAACGCTCTGTACGGGAAGATCTCCTGTGTCTACCACTCCTCCCTTAGAGAGACTTACGGGCTCGTAGAGGCTGAGTGTAAGCTTGCTGGGATCCCCTTTCGAGGAGCCTCTAACAAACAGCCCATCCTTACAAAAGATGAAATATGGGAGAGGTGGGAAGAATGTCTGGATCTGTAACAGTAATCCTAAATTGCTATAAGAGACCAGAGTATCTGGAAGAGCAAATAAAGGCTATTCGAGCACAAAGTATTCCTCCTGAGAGTATATGGTTGTGGGTTAACAGTACGAAGGAGAATAGAAAAACTAAATTTTATAATCTTGGACTAGACAAGGTCTTTAAGTCTGATACAAACTGTAAGTACCATGCTAGGTTTGCAATAGGGCTTATCGCTCAAACTGATTATGTTGCTTTTTTTGATGACGATACTATTCCTGGGAAAAAGTGGTTTGAAAATTGCCTAAATACAATGGAGGAAACTCCTGGTATTTTAGGTGGGGCTGGTTGCGTCCTTCAAAGCAGGAGTTATGTGCAGCATCGCAGGATGGGTTGGCCTACTCAAAACGAGTTTACTGAGCCCGTGGATCTTGTAGGTCACGCATGGTTTATGAGACGAGATGATTTAAATCATATGTGGAGCGAGACTCCCCTTACCTTAGAGAACGGAGAGGATATACAGTTGGGGTATTTGGCTAAAAAGAACGGAGGGGTCCAATGTTATTGTCCTCCTCATCCTGTTGATAAGCCCGAACTGCATAGCTCTTTAAAGCCAGAGCAATACGGAAATGATGCTAAAGCTTCCTCGAATGGGGGGTTAATGTCTATCCCTCAATTTTATGAACAGAGAGATCAGTGCATAGCTCATGGAATAGCCAACGGCTGGGAAACGGTGTTAGGTGTCAAATGATTTTATTAAGCTATGGAACTAGGCCCGAATATATTAAGCTTTTACCTCTTATAAAAGAGCTAAAAAAAGAAAATTTACCCGTTAAGATAGTTCAGATTGGACAACACACTAGTTTATTAAACGACGATTATGATGATCGGTTACAAGTTTTTAAGAGAGAAAATAGACTAGATTCGATTGTGACCTCCGTGCTTGCTCATGGGAACCATTTATATAAAGGAATTTCGCATGTGGTAGTTCAAGGAGATACAACAAGTGCTATGGCAGTAGGCTTAGGAGCTTTTCATAGGGAAATCCCAGTGTACCATATAGAAGCTGGATTGCGGACGGGAGATAAACAGAACCCCTATCCTGAAGAGGCAAATAGGCGAATTTTATCAGCTATAGCTTCTACTCATTTTTGTCCTACTAAAAAGGATAAAATAAATTTGATAGTAGAGGGGTTTGAAAAAGATAAAATTGTAGTTACTGGAAATACAGCAATTGATAATTTGAAGGGAATTAAAAGTGGAAGTAGTCAAGAGATTTTGGTTACGATGCATAGGAGAGAAAACTTAGACAGTTTAGATTCTTGGTTTTCTTCTATTGAGGAGTTAGCAGAGAAGTATCCTCAGTACAAGTTTGTATGCCCTGCTCACCCTAATCCCCTAGTCCAGCATCACGCGAGGGACATTTTTAAAAAGGTGCGTGTTATTAAACCTTTAGAGCATTTAGAAATGGTCAGACGTATTGCAAAGTGTAAGCTTGTAATCACTGATAGCGGAGGAATTCAGGAAGAATGTAGTTGGTTCAAAAAGCTATGTTTTGTTTGTCGAATGGCTACTGAGAGGCCCTCTCAATCAGGAGTTCTCTGTAGACACCCTCACATCCTTGTTGATAATTTTAAATTAAATCATAATCGAGTGATAACACAAACCTGCCCTTTTGGAGATGGAAATGCAGCAAGAAAAATCGCAGAACAAATCTGCCAAGACGTTCTCAAGTGAGTTTGATAAGCTATTTCAGAAGCTGAAGGATAATGAGCCCTTTGCTTTTAGCCGATTTTCAGATGGAGAGGTTTACATCCTTAAAGGAGAGAAGTTAGTTCTAGCTCCCGACCATTACATTACAGGGGAAAGGTCAGGAGGAGGGGTTTATACTAAAGAGGAGCATAAAAGCTTCGACCCCGAGAAGGACTCGTTCTTCCAGGAAAAACTTATAGAAGCTTTACAGCATAGGCAGCACAACTACTTTAAAGGGTTAACTGGTGTAGCTGATGAGGATATTGCAGGGAAGGATGCTTTTCAGTTTCAGTTAGATCTATGTGGGGAAGGAGACGAAGACCACCTTACTTTTTCTAACCTGTTTATTAACAATAATTACCCCCGATTCATGCAGGAGATGCTTCCTGTAATTTGTGAAAAGGAAATAGTTGTTATAGCTAATGAAGCTGTTAACTTGGATGAGTTACCTCTAAAAGTTATTAAGCGTTTCAATGTTGGAAGCAATTGTATCATTAATGATTACCATTTAGTTGAAGAGATTAAGAACTGGATTGCCTCAAACCATATTGATGATACGATATTCCTATTCTCCGCTTCTACCTTGAGTAATTACATTATTCATGAATGTTTTAAAGAGCATAGTAATAATACTTATTTAGATATAGGTAGTTGTTTAAATCCGTGGATGGGCTTGGAAGGATGGAAACACAGCCGAGCATACTTACAGCATTGGATATTAAAAATGCCTAACAAGTATGGAACCCAAGTTGACACATGGATTTAGTTTTAATAACGCCCGACTACTACGAGTTTGTTAGGGAACTGCGACTGCATCCTGAAACTAAGAGTGGATTCTTAGAGGAGGCAACCATTACACCTGAGCAGCAAATCAAATATATGGAAAGGCATAGGTATAATTATTATATCTGTCTATTATATGGTAGCCCTGTGGGGTATGTGGGGGTCATAAATAGTGATATACGGTTCTGCACAGACCCCGATTTTCAGGGTACGGGAGTGGGGTCATTTATGCTCTCGAAAATTAAAAAACTATACCCTGAAGCCACAGGACGGATTCTTAAGGACAATATTGGGAGCCAGAGAGTGTTCGATAAGTGTGGCATAGACTATAAGATTATATGAAGAGAATCGTCCATAATCCGTACAAAATCGTAAAGATGTTTGAGGAAGAGGTAGCTGAATACACAGGGGCTCCTTACGCTGTCTCTGTAGATAGTTGTACAAATGCTATCTTTCTGTGCTGTAAGTATTTGAATGTAACACAAGTTATTATTCCAAAGCACACTTACTTGTCTGTACCAATGTCTATCATCCACTCTGGAGCGGAGGTAGTCTTTGAGGATAGAGATTGGTCAGGTATGTACAAGCTTAAACCCTACCCTATATTTGATGCTGCTAAACGGTTTACCTCCGATATGTATGTTCCAGGCTCTTATATGTGCCTCTCGTTTCACATTAAAAAACTTCTTCCACTAGGCAAAGGTGGCATCATTCTTACGGACAATAAGTATGCTGCTGAGTGGTTTAGAAAAGCACGATACGAGGGTAGGAGCGAGAAGAACTATCATGAGGATGATATTGATATGTTAGGGTGGAATATGTATATGACCCCGCAACAGGCGTCTCATGGGTTAGCTCTCATGCAGAATTACCCAGAGCATGTAGAAGATCTCGGAGAGAATAATGGCTACCGAGATCTAACCACTAACACAGTATTTAAGGACTGCAAAGTATTATGATTCACATAGTAACACTACATTTTGGAACACAGGCTTGGTTTGATATTCAGAAAAGATATATCACTAAGTACACTACGGGCGATTATAAAGTATGGATCGGCACATATAGAAACGAAATCCCTGAAGACTTTGATTTGCCTGACAACTGGCAGCACATGGATTTAGATAAAGACTACCCTTCAGATGGTATTAATGAGCATTATGCTCAGACAGAGTTTATGTACTCTAATTATTTAAGGGATGAGATGAAGGATGACGATGTGCTTATTTTTATGGATAGTGATGCATTTCCAGTCACGGACAAATGGACACAGAAGATTCAAAATCTTTTTGAGAGTGGATCAGAGGACGGTCCTTGCGATGTATTAGGGATAGCTCAGCCAGAGAATAAAGGAATAGCGGCAACTGACGATTACGATCCATACCCTGACCTATGTTTTTTCGCAACCACTAAAAAGGTTTGGGAAGATAATAATTTAGAGTGGGGCCTATTCTTACCCAAACACCAGAACCCTGGCTTCGGAATGCTAGACCGTATTAAAGCTGCAGACCTTGCATTAATGTATATTCAAAGAACAAATAGCTTCGAAGCTAACAGTGTCATGTTTGGTGTATATGGTGATATGATTTACCACCAGCATTGTGGTTCAAGAGCGATTATAGGACGACCCCTGGCAACTAACAAAGCCAAAGCCATGAATAAAAGACAATGCTATACAGGTCGTGACCTTTCTTACCGACTGTCCCTAGGTAATTTCTTTGAAGTAGAGTTCGAAGACGTATGCCCTGATATCATTGAGACGAATACGGCTATCTTTGATATAATTTATGAAAGACTGGTAAAAGATGCAGACGCTAATTTTGTACCTCGTTATTTCTTAGGAAGACCATGATTAAGGAACTTGCTATCATAACAAACACTCACTCTAAAAATAGTGATTTATGGGAAGCGTACATTGGACAGATACAGAAGTACATGGATGAACCTTTGTACTTTTTTACAGATCAACATCCTCCCTTTGATACTTCGGGGGTGGAGTCTCTGCTATATGACGCAACTTTCAACTTTAGAACACAGTTTCTACAGGGTCTAGTTCATGTTAATCATGAGTTTTGTTTGTACATGAATGAGGATTATCTTTTATATGACAACCCAGATAAGAAAAAATTGTCTGAGTACATTCAAGTTCTACGAGACAACCCCCAACTCTCTTTTATTAGATTAGGAAAGGGCATAGATCACTTTAACTATCCAGTGACAAAGACGCTCAATTATTTGGATGTTAGGAACCCCTATTTTTATTCACAAACTGCGACTCTTTGGAAAACAAATCATCTAAAAGCAGTTCACGTTCATGGGCCTGATTTGCACATAGGAGGGGAGGATATGTCCCAACAGTTTGAAGTTGCTGCCCATAAAACCTGTTATGATTTGGGAATTCAGGGAATGTATCATTATGACGGTGAATCCAAGCGTGGAGAACATCACTATGATTCAAATGTATTCCCGTATACTGCCTCTGCCTTAGTTAAGGGTAAGTGGTGTTCGGAGTACAAAAAAGAACTTCTTCCTATTTTTGAAGAGTACGGAATTGATAAAGACAGTAGAGAGTGGACATAATGAAACTGATACAAAATAATAAAGATAATATCACGGGGTTCTCTGTGGTAGAGGGTACTGATTTTGGAGTTGACGAAGACAATAAAAAGGCTATGGGATACCAGCACCATGACGCATTATGGTGGGGTGGGGTAGACAAGGTTGAAGCTTCTAGACCTAAGACGATGGATTTCGACCAGACTATGAACTGGTTTAAATCCATGTTTGCTTATGTCGCTAGACAAACTTTAGATGTTTACAACCCAGACTCATTGTTAGAGTTAGGTTGCGGTAGTGGTTTAATGTCTAGGATTTTTAAGCGTTACAAACCCGACATGGTTGTGGCTACTGTGGACGCAAATCAAGTGGTGAAAGAGAAGAGTCCTTATGTTGGAGAGAATCATTTCCTAGCTAGATCTGATAAGAAATTAGATATTACAGACGAGGACGGCAAGAGAAAGTTCTTTGATGTGGTTATATCTCTAGAACATTTCGAGCACATCCCCCCAGAAACTTGTGATACTATGATGGAGAACATTAGAGATCATACGCAGCCAGGAGCACACCTCATATTTACTGCTGCTGAATGGGAGTATGAGGACGATCAGAACCATATACATTGTAATGCACAGACGGAGGAGTACTGGCAGGATTATGTGGTCAAGTTTGGGTTTGAGGTTATTGAGAATCCTTTTACAATCGGTAGAGCGGGAGACACCTGGGAAGTTTTCGCTAGGAGAGTGTAATGTTTGTTTGTACGGATCTAAGAGCAGAGGTGCCCGACACTAATGCCCACTCTTTTGGTTTAGAAAAGCATCATGATGAGGAGTCTTTTGATAACTTGTATTACGGTTATGATGCAACCGTTCTAGCGTACAGATCAGGAAATAGACAAGTGATGATAAATCAGTGGGCACCTACTGAATTTGCTCAAGTTAAAGATCATCACGGATTAACTCCATTAGAGCATAGCGCATCCTCAACTGAAGTTTATTCAATCTGTCCATATACAGTGGATTGGTTAAATAAAGTTGATTCTCCAAAGTACAAGTATATCTTTTACCCCTTCAATAAAAAAGATATACCTTTCGCAACAGAGAAGGAATATGATGTATGTTACTTTGGGGGGATTCATTCTGTTATGCATCAAGAGTGTATGGCGGTTATGCGTCTTTTTAAGTATTGCTACATGACTATGGATCACGGCATTGGCCCACTAACTCAAGCTTATCTTCCTATGGCTACTCACATTAATCTCTCCCATAGAGAGAAGATCGTTCAAGTTGGGAAATGTAAGGTTTCTGTTTGTTATCATATCGTACCCTTATACGAGTTTCACATAAAAAATATAAAGAGCTATCCAGAGTGGGAAAAGAACGAAGCATTTTCTCGTCTCGATCAGGCTATCCTGCCTCAATTCAAATCCAGAATGCATGAAGCTGCTATGGCAAGGACGCTTAATTTAGTCTATAGAGATCCGTGGGGAATCTCAGAGGACTATTACACTCCTGACGTTGATTTTGTTTACTTTGATTCTAATGAAGAGTTAGAGGAGAAACTACAGCACATTCTAAATAACTGGGAAGACTACGAGAAAATGATTGAAAACGCCTATAATAAAGCGTTGAACTATACTACTGATAGAATGTTCGATGTCATCAAAAAAGGAAAATTATGGAAACCAAAGAATGCAGATCGTGCGGATCTGATAGCTTAATCTCTATCTTAGACTTAGGCGATCAACCTTGGTGTAACGATCTAATTACTGCTAGGTACAGCAGTGATGAAACAAAGGTATATCCTCTGCATTTAGTTTCTTGCAGAGACTGCGATCTACTTCAATTAGATTATACGGTCCCTAAAGAGGTTATGTTTACAAAACACGGGTATTTGTCAGGTATGACTCAAACTCTCACAGACCATTTCTACGAAATTGCAAAAGAGAACGTAGAGCAGTTCAGCGTAGATTCCAAGGATTTGGTAGTAGACATTGGGGGAAATGACGGCACCCAGTTGTTCCAGTACATAAAGCTTGGCATCACCAATGTAGCCAATGTAGAGTCTGCAAAGAATATTGCTGAGATCTCATCCCAAAGAGGTATTTTCACTATTAACCGATTCTTTAATGAGGAGACCGTTAAGAAGTCTTTTGCGGAAGGCGCAGCCAAAATTATTAATGCTGCGGGGGTTTTCTTTCATTTAGAGGAGTTGCATAGTGTGATTAAAGGTGTGAAGTATCTCCTCGCAGATGATGGTGTGTTTACTGTACAATGTATGTATGCGGGTGAGTTGGTCAAAAATGAAAGCTTTGATATGATCTATCATGAGCATCTCTGCTACTACACCCTTAAGAGCTTAATGTCTCTTTTGCAACCCTATGGTTTGAATGTGTTTGATGCTTATCACTCCCCCATCCACAGTGGCTCTTTGATTGTTAAGGTGTGTCATGGTAAAAAGTACCCCTCCACTCCTCGAATGATGGAGACTTTGGAGATGGACAGTGAATTTAATTTAAGTAGCTTTCTTCGTTTTGGTGATAAGATGAGAAAAAAACGTGGACAACTGAAAGAGCGTCTGGAAAAGCTAAAGGAGAAGGGAAAAACCGTGTGGGCTTACGGGGCTCCTGCCAAGGGGAATACGCTTTTATGTTATGAAGGAATCGACTCCACTTTAGTAGACCGCGCCGTGGAGATCAATGAGTTAAAAATAGGTAAGTTACTGCCTGTCTCTAACATTCCTATCCACCGTGAAGATTCATCGGAGTATCCTGATTATTATTTGCTCCTTTCCCATAATTTTGAGGAAGAGATTTTGGAAAGAAATAAAGATTTATTAGATAAGGGAGTTAAGTTTATTATTCCTTTTCCTGAAGTGCATGAGGTAAGTGCATGAATGTTTTAGTTACAGGAGCCACAGGATTTCTAGGAAGAGTCTTAGTAAAGAAGTTGCGCTCTTTAGATATGAAGGTTTTTGAGTGTAATACGAAAAACGCTAACTTATTAAACTACAAGAACTTAGAAGTATTTGACCATGATACTGATGTTAAGTTTGATATGATTTTTCACCTTGCTGCTAATACTAAGGCGGGGGATTGGTGTGTGTATAATTCGGGAACCCAATGGATTACCAACCAGCTAATTAATACTAACATTTTAAAGTTCTGGGCAGAGAGGCATCCCTTCGCTAAGTTGGTAGCTATTGGAACCAGTTGTAGTTATGATCCTGATTTGCCTTTGCGCGAGGATCAGTACGAAGAGGGCTCGCCCGAAGCTAACCTGTATTATTATGCCCACACTAAGAGAATGCTTTTGACGGGCCTGAAAGCCTTGCATAAGCAGTATCACGCTGACTGGCTGTATGTTGTGCCTTCTACACTTTACGGACCAGGGTACGATAGGAGCGACAATCATTTCATTTTTGATCTCGTCAGAAAGATCTATAAAGGAAAGTACGAAGGTGAGGAGGTAGAGTTGTGGGGTAATGGCGAACAGAAGCGCGAATTGATCCACGTTAACGATTTCGTAGAACTGCTGATGAAGGTTCTTTATAGGAAGAATGAAGTTATAAATATAGGAAGAGGGGAGGAGTTACCTATTTCGGTTTATGCTAAAGGAATATCTAACATCTTAAACTACGATGCTACTCAAATAGTCTATAATACTAACAAGTTCGTCGGTGTTAAGTCTAAGTGTCTCGATACGACTAAACTTAAAACCTATGTTCCTGATTTTAAATACACTCCATTAGAGGAAGGACTCAAAGAATTAATTGAATGGGAGGATCAACAATATGGAAAGAAAATATTTACCAACGCTGTCGGAATTGATTGATAGGCTGTCTATTGCACAGCTAAAAGAGGTATTCATTCCTGAACACAAAGAGGAATATGCTGAAGAGATTAAAGATATTATGCATGATATATCCTCCTGTGGTCTTGATGGAGAATTGGTTAGAGCTATAGTGGTTCTTGCTCAAATGAATTTACACATTTGGCACAATGAATCTAATTACAGGAACGGAATAAAAGATGGAAACAACCTAGAGCTTACGCACGGCATTAATGGAATTAGAAACACAGCTAAGAATAAGGTGCAGGAGAAGTTTGGGGGTAGGAAGGATTACAAGATCGACTGTCTAGCAGCAGACTTTAAGGACTGGGAGGTTAGCTGGTGAGTATATCACAGGATTCAGACACGAAGCCAGGGTATAGGGATCTTCGGGAGGACAATTGGAATGATTGTCCCTTTCCTAAGATTTTAATTACGGGAGGTGCTGGGTACATCGGGACAGTCTTAGTTCAGAAATTAATGGAGTCAGCAAAAATGTGGACCCAGAAGAGCGTTTCCAAAAAGGATACGAAGGGTCGCTGGTATAAGGATTGTGGATCTACTATCCAAGGGTTTAAGAAAATAACCGTTTACGACAACCTAATGTATCAACAAACGCCCCTCACTCAGTATTGTTATAGACCTGAATTTGAGTTTGTAAGAGGGGATGTGCGTGACCAAGAAAAGCTGAGAAAGTATGTAGAAGAAGCAGATGTTATTATCCCTCTCGCAGCAATTGTTGGGGCTCCTGCGTGTGAAAGGGATAAAGAGTTAGCCACTGCTGTAAACTATGAACACGTTAAATTTATTTGTGAGAATGCAAAGCCTCTCGCTAAAATCATTTATCCAAATACTAATAGCGGCTACGGAATAGGAGAGGCAGGGGTACCTTGTACGGAGGATATGCCTCTCACTCCTATTAGTCACTACGGTAGAACAAAGTGTGATGCGGAGAGAGTTGTTTTAGACCATGGTGGGATCGTTTTTAGGCTGGCAACGGTGTTCGGCGTATCCCCTCGACAACGCTTAGACCTTTTAGTTAATGATTTTACATACAAAGCCTATAAGCAAGGGTATATTGTTTTGTTTGAACATAATTTTGTAAGGAATTATATTCATGTACAAGACGTTGCGTTAGCCTTTATGAGAGCTATGTATTATTACAGAAACCCGAACCGTAAGATGTGGGGGGTTTATAATGTGGGGCTTTCGTCGGCCAACCTTACTAAGTTAGAGTTAGCGGAAAAGATTAGGGAGCAGGTGCCAGGATTCTCCATTCAATGCGACGAGATTGCCGAAGACCCTGACAAGAGAGACTATGTTGTATCGAATGCGCGATTCGAGAAACAAGGATGGAGACCTCGATACACTTTAGAGAGGGGAATTGAGGAACTTCTTAAAGCTTTTGAAATACTTGGACCCTCTTTAAATCAATACACGAATTTATAATATGAAGCAGACTATTTGTTTAACTATGATTGTTAAGAACGAAATTGATGTTCTTAAAAACGCTTTTGATAGCGTAGCCCATTTAATTGATTATTGGGTAATTGCGGATACGGGCTCTGACGATGGAACTCAGGACTTTATTAAAACGTATTTTAAAGAGAAGGGAATTGAGGGAGAATTGTACGAAGATGAGTGGGTTAACTTTGCTCACAATCGTCAATTAGTCTCTGAGAGGGCCAAAAATAAAGCCGATTACCATCTCACGATAGATGCTGATGAAGTTCTTGTTCCGCTCAAGAAAGACGTACCTAGTCTTAAAGAGAAGATTAAGAAGCTCCCTAAGTTTAAAGAGGATCTAGTGAGAGTGTATACCCACTTAAATCCGTGGGTATATAAGAGAGCCCAACTCTTTAGAGGGTCTCTAGATTGGAAGTGGGCAGAAGGACTGCACGAGTATCCTTATTGTGAGCAGGCTACCTCCGAAGAGTTTTTTGATTCTTTTTGTATTTACACAGAGGGAGGAGGATCAAGAGGAAAAGAGGATAACCGTCTAGAAGCAGATGTTCGAGAACTAGAAAAGATGCTAGAAGAACAGCCCTCTGGTAGAAATTACTATAATCTAGGAATGACGCACCAATCTCGAACAGACTATGGCCCAGCGATTGATGCTTATACCAAATGCATTGAACTAACTAGTTGGGATGAGGAGAAGTATTTGGCCTATCTCTCTAAAGCAGCGTGTATGCATTATAGTGGAAGGATGGATGGAGCAGTTCGTGAGTATTCCAAAGCTACTACTATTATTCCTTATCGGTCTGAAGCATATTATTACCTAGCCGAGATGTATTTCCACAAGAATGAGTATATGATAAGTAAGGTTCTTTTGGAGTACGCTTCTAAATTGCCTTTTCCTAAAGGAGAGCTTAGTTTAGTAGATAAAGAAGTAACGGAGTGGAAGATTCAGGATGTATTATCCTTATGTTACTATGAAGAAGGTAAATATAAAGAAGCCTATAAACTACTCAAATCAGTGCTTAGGAGTAAGACGGTAAAAATATTTGATAAAGCCCAGAGACATAGGTTGGAAAATAATTTTGCCTTATTTAAGAGAGTGCATGGGTATCCTCGAAAAGTGCAAAAAGAGATTAGAGAAAAAAAGGAGAAAGAATAATGCCTGTATATAATTGGGAATGTACTGAGTGCGGAACTGTTTGGGAGATTTTTCAGTCGATGACTGAGCGTGATGAAGAACCTCCTAAGTATTGTAAGAAATGTAACCCTGATTTTGTGGGAGAGGGAACCTTAAAGCAGGTTCACTACCCTGGGAGCTTACCTAAGTTTAAGATTACAGGAGAAGGGGCATACTACCCTGATAAGTGGCAGTGAACGACAAATTAAATCATTTTGATGTGTATCAGGACGCAGCCGAGGCTACTGCAATCTATCCTGCTAAAGGGGATAACTTATACTACCCTGCACTTGGACTCGCTGGAGAGGCAGGAGAGGTTTGTGAGAAGATTAAGAAGATCATGCGTGACCAGAAGGGTTATTGCACAGAAGAGGATGCAGAAGAAATAAGTAAAGAGCTTGGAGATGTTCTATGGTATCTCTCCACTCTTGCAACTGAAATTAATATTTCTTTATCCACTATTGCGGAGGACAACTTAAAGAAGCTGGCAGACCGTAAAGAGCGCAATATGCTTAGTGGATCAGGAGACAACAGGTAATGTTGGATTTAGATGACCCGTTCCCGCCGATGAGGGCAGCTATTAATGAGTCCAAAAAGTCAAAACATAGGTTTCAAATAGGTGCTGCCATTGCCAAAGGTAAAAGAATCTTAGCTAAGGCTCATAATAGCCGCAAGACTCATCCTATATTTGGATCGGGAGATTACTCGACCCTCCATGCTGAGAGCTATGCCATATACAAAGCAGTTCGTCAAGGGATAGACTTAGTGGGGACCACTATTTATATCTATCGTCACAATAATAACTTAGCGAAACCTTGCCCTTGTTGCATGGGCCTCATTCATAAATATGGTATAAAAGAGGTCGTTTATAGTGGTAAAGAACTTAGGTCCAAGAGTGTCTGTTAACACTATATTCTGCAAAGCCTTCATCTTTGCTTGGGACGCTACCTTGTTCATCAAAATCAGGCACCCAGTACTCTATATTTGTAACAGCGTGCCCTAAACCGTCAATATAATTGGCTATATTAGTGGGGTTTTCTTGACTGGTAATATATTGGTAAAATAGGGTATAATCCTGATCTCCGAAGTTGAAAAACTCAGCGTGATCTAAAAATGTGTTTGCGTTAGTGGACCCCAGCATATTCTTAAATTCCCCAAAGTTATTTATACCCCCTCGATACCTAGGTGTGGTCGCTGTTCCTTGGTAACGGTACTGTACTTCAAAATGCCTTAGTCCATGCATCTGCTTAAGTGTCTCAGTATCTGTTGCCTGCCATAGTCTCCTGTGATACCATTTTTGTTTTGTCTGAACATTACCTTGGGGACCGAGAGCAGAAACCCCTACAGCCCCGTAAGTATTGCCATAAGAATCAGCACTAGCAGGATACCATTCAAAGGTTTGTGGTTGCGTAAATGCTGAAGTGGAATAATTATCATATGATTTTTCTATTTGGTAATGTGCCGTTACTAAAGATTGCAGTACGGTGCGTCCAACTCTGTACTCACAAGTTGGCTCAGTCAAGCTAAATGTAGTTGCTGAGGGGCCATAGACTGGAACTCTTACATATTGTATTCCCAGATCTTGTGTTTCTATCATCCATGGACCAGAGCATTGATAACCTTGTCCGCTGGGAAAGGAGGGGCACCCCGAAACTCCAGAAGCAGCCCATGTACTCCCTCCTCCTGATAAGGATAGTCCAGGGACATTTCCTGTGGGATCTACTGGCGTAACTGGTGATGGGCTTACTGCGGGCATAATTTATTCTCCGTTTATATTATATAGTAAAACTAAAAAAGAATAACCCCTAAAATATTACCAAGAAATAAAAAAAAATCATTATATAGAAATAATACCTCCAAAAAGTCAAATTGTCTATAATAAGGTATGGAACAAGCTGTATTAAAACGATTAAAGAACGCTGGATTACTCTCTGAACAGATCCCTGACTTGGGGTTTGTTTCTACTGGAAGCTACTCTCTCAACAAGGTAATCTCAGGTGATTACTCCAAAGGCATTCCTGTTGGGATGATTACTCAATTTCATGGGGAGGCTTCTACTGCAAAGACTGTATTTGCCACTCATGTTCTTAAAGAGGCTCAAGCTCAAGGTTACTATTCAATGCTTGTGGATTCAGAGAATGCTTACAACGCTCAATTCGCACAGCATTTAGGATTAGATCCCAAGAAGCTAATCTATGCTGCTCCTGAAACTTTGGAAGACTGTTTTCAAGTTATAGAGGACACTATCCTAGCCATTAGAGAGAGCGACGCAGATACTCCGATTGTTGTAGCATACGACAGTATTGCAGTCTCCCCCTCTAAAGCAGAGTACGAGGCAGAGAACTACGAAGGAAACAATATGCAGGGAGCTATTCGAGCTAAGTCTACGGGAGCTTGTTTGAGAAAGATCAACCCTCTGATGCGTAAGTATAAAGTTGCTCTTGTAATCATCAACCAAATTAGGAATAAAGTGGGCGTCATGTACGGGAGTCCAGAGACTATGGCAGCAGGAGGAAAATCATTAGAGTATTACCTTGGCGTAAATCTAAAGTGTATTTCAAATAAAACTAGCGACCTCCTTCGTGATGAGCATAAAAGTGTGATTGGGATTAAGGGTACAGTACGAAACACAAAGAACAAAGTCTCTGTTCCCTTTAGGGAATGCGAATTTGAGTTGATGTATAACGAGGGCCTTAAGCCTTTTGCGGGAGTCCTGAAACAGCTAGAAGCTGATGATATTATTCAGAGAAGTGGTGCATGGTATTCGGTGGATGGAACGGAAAAGAAGTTTCAATCGAAAGACTTTCTAGGACTACTTCAAGACACTACGGAAGCGGGATTCGACCCAATTAGAAAATTTTTAGGATTTTAATCTTGCATTCTCTAACGGATCTGCTATAATAGGCGCACAAGAGGAGAATACCTATGACTGATGATTCAACACTCGACGAACTTGCTGATCTTATTGATGAGGCTTTTGCTAAAGCCTTCGGAAGATCGACAGACAAGTCTGAAAAAACCTACGCTCCTAAAGAGGAGCTAACACCAACAACCCCTGCTCTCTATGAATCTATTGAGGACTATACTGCTAAGACTGGTAAGCGATTCCGCATGACCAAAAGGCAGAAAGAACTTGGGATGACTAGAGAAGAAGCATTTACCCTTACTTATGGAGAATACTAGAATGATTAAAAACGAAGAACTACTGCGTACTTATGCCCCTGCTGCTTTTGCAACCGAACCCGAAAAAGGACAGGTATCTAGCCGATACTCTTTCCTTCCCACTACGGATATTCTTGAGATCCTTCAAGATGAGGGCTGGACGGCATGGAAGGCCCAGCAAGTGAAACCGCGCCTGTGGAGTACAGGTCATGCTAAGCACATTATTCGCCTTCGCCATGAAGACCTTGATATGGATTCTTTTGGTGTTGGTGATTCCTTTCCTGAGATGCTTCTTATGAATGCACACAACGGGACTGGTGCCTACGATCTTATGGGAGGTATCTTCCGTATGGTCTGCTCTAATGGCATGGTGATCTCTGAGAGCGACTTTGGGAAGATCCACATCCGACACATCGGCTTTGAGCCTAAGCAGGTTGTAGAGGCTTCTAGGGCTCTCATTATGAACGCTACCAAAGTGGCTGATAAGATCGACACTTGGCAGAATACTGAGCTTAGTGAGCGTTCTCGTCTGGACTTCTTTACGGATGCTGCTAAGATTCGTTTCGAGAACCCTGATGAGGGTCTGATCCGAGACATGGCTACTGTTCGCAGAGAAGAAGACCGTGGGACTGATCTCTGGAGGACTTTTAATGTCGCTCAAGAGAACCTCATTCGAGGTGGTTTCCTTAACGGTTCTACCCGTCGCAGAGTGCGCCCTCTTACTTCTATTCAAAAAGATGTGAAATTCAACTCACAACTTTGGGATTTGGCGAGTACATATAGTGGAGAGAACGTTTCCCTCAACTAGCCGAAGGAGATAGGGTGGGGAGGGAAATACGTATTTCCCTCCCTATTCGTATATCCATGAAAAATCCTGAATTTAGAGAGCCTTTGGCTAGTGATAGTGAAGGCTTATTCATAACCGTTGCTCAAATGCAGTTCTTCCTTAATCGCCCTTATGGGGCTGAGAAGTTTAAAGCGGGAGATTCGGACTTTATGCGGTACTATAAAAACTGCAAATTATACAATCTAATCTATGAAATGATGGAAGAGGATCCTGATTGTGCGATGATGTACTGGGATGCTAAGGCTGGAGGGGTAGCGATTACCTTCCCAGTTCAAGGGAAAGTAGCTAAGTCTTTAGATGAGTATTCTTTCTTAGCGAGTTTCGATGATGAAGATGACGATGATGAAGATTCTTATATATTTTAAAAATGGGAAGAACTTATAGATTTAACAAAAAAGATGGGTCAGGGAAACGAAAGCATAAGGCGAAGGCTTCTCGACAAAAAAAGAAGCGTAATTTAGGACGAAGAATAGCATCCAGGGACTATGATATAAGTGAGGATCGTTTTGAACGATTTACCAATCATGGAAAACCTAGTAAATCATAACCCTAATCCTAACTACATTACAGCTACGGACGCTATTTCTCCCGAAGCGGCATCTGCGTTATGCTCTTTAGTAGACGAGCGCGGGACAAAATCTGGATGGTTTTACAACCCAGACTGCTTAGAATATCAAATAGCGAACCCATTTTCTAAAGTTCAGCGCAAGAATGATGAGGAGATTGTCTCCGTTCTTCCTGAACTTTTTTCATTAGCTGAATCATGTATGCGTCACATGAATCGGGAGTTTACAAATACAGCTTGTGAAACAATTACTGGGTATCATGGTTTTTGGATTTTAAAGTATACGCAGGGAGGAGGTTTTGATTGGCACTGTGATTGGGACTCAGGACCAAACGGTATACGACCTCCCATTGTTGCGACAGCATGTATCATGTTAAATGATGATTTCACAGGAGGCGAGACCTGCCTTTCTAATGTAGGGATTTTAAATCGAGAAAAACTATCCTTAGTAATGTGGGATGGCTTCACACAGCATAGAGTATCACCAGTTATCGAAGGCTCACGCTACGCCTTAGTTATGCACTATACGGGGACTTTCAAGTAATGCTTGCCGCACCCTCAGTCCACAATTTGGCCCCTACTTATTTGATGTATCAAGATGTTATGTCGAAAGAGATGGCACAAACATTGATGGATTTAGTTGATGAGAAAGGAAAAGAGACTATCTGGGATGATAATCCTAATTGCATAGAACTTCAGATCTCTAATCCCTTTTCTGAAGACGCATATTGGGATGAAGCATCTAAGGATCCTAGAGTAGTTTCTCTGCTTCCTAACCTTATGGATTTAGGACAAACTTTTTTGCGCGAAGCGAACAAACATTTTAATAATAATGTTTGCCACACAATTACGGGGAATCATGGTTTTTGGGTGATGAGATATGACGCTCCTGGGGGAATGTTTGGTATGCATTGTGATGCGGATTTAGGACCGACAGGAGTTCACCCTCCTATTGTTGCGACAGCGGCTATCCTACTTAATGATGATTACGAAGGAGGAGAGACTATCGTATTGGATGGTAAGAAGCACGGGAGTTATTTAGAGCGTAAGAAGCGTTCTGCTGTATCGTGGGATGGATGGGCACAACATCAAGTGTGTCCTGTTACGAAAGGATCACGTTATGTGTGTATTGTTCACATGGTAGGGTCCCTAAGAGGAACTATATGATGAGTTGGATTTGGGGAGAAAAACAGGAAAAGATACCTATGAAGTTTACAGCCAAGACGAAGGCTGCAAATACAGAGGATAAAATTCTCGTTGTTAAATTAGAATTAAAAATGGATGTGCCAGAGGGACTGGACTTAGTTAAGGCTCTCAGGGATGCAAGCGTAAATGTGGAGTTTCCTAAGGGGATCGACCTGCGTGACGTTCATTTAGCTCATGTGGAGATTAGAAAGTAGTGGACCCAAATTTTGAAGTGGAGGGGTTCCCTTTCCCATTTGTCGTAACTTATGCGGGATTGTTGCGAATGTGTGAATACTTTACTCAAAGTCTTCTAGCTTCTTCCCTAGATATTAATAAGGAGGGTAATAATGGTTACAACTTATATCCCAAAAAATAACCCGTTAGGGGGCACAAGGTTACAGAAAATTGCAAAAAAGCTGATTGATGAGTCTAATGAAGACAGGTCTTTAGCCTTGGATACTCATAGATTTTTTCGTCAGATGGTAGACGAAAACCCACAAGACGCAGCCGCAAAAAATTTAATGGTAGACTGCTTAAAGGTTGCCCAAGCGTCTAAGAATAATGTGGTTAAAATTATTGGATTGATGATTAAAATGGAAGAGTCCACTAGTGAAAAAACAAAAGGATCGGCCCATTCCCCTGCGTCCGTTTTTTCTGAACTCGACACTTTGAGTAATGACTAAAAAAGCTAAAAACACCTACAAGGTGGTTTGTGATGAATTAAGTCTGGTGCTCTTCGTAAAGGGGTTTCCCTTAGAAGAAGAGAGAGACTTGTATCATAAAATCCGCACTAAGATTGAAAAGGCTGCATCTCCTGTAAGTGTTGAAGAGTATAAACAGTTTATCGTGGGACAATTCCTACAAGATTCTAAAAAGTTTCTCGATTCTCTACCTAATGATTTAGAAGAGTCTGCGGACGTATTAGACTCGGCGTATCAGTCTATTGTGGGAGTATATCCTCCTTTCGCTTTAGAGTTTATTTGTAATGATTTGAATGCTGATACCTTCTTTAAGGGAGTGGATGGAGCAGTTCTACGTCATTTGCATGGTGTTGCTGCGGAGGCTGGTACGCCTGTTCCTATTCAGCTATCCTCTATAGAAGATATCAAATCCCTAGAGGAACATCTGTGTGATAATATTGTGGGACAGCAGCATTCGATTGAAGCTCTTGTGCGCTCCTTGAAGCTCTTAGCTTCGGGCCTGTCGCAGCATTCAGCGTTCCTCTTTGTTGGCCCTACAGGCGTAGGCAAGAGCCAGTTGGGGAAATTGTTAGGAGAGCAGTACAGTGGGAATTTCTATAAAATAAATTGTTCTGAGTATGCTAACGCCCATGAGTATGCTAAGTTAATCGGAGCCCCTCCAGGGTACGTAGGACACTCAGAGAAGAGTTTGTTAGGTGAGAAGGCAGAAGAGTCTAATCGTTGGGTCTTTCTTTTTGATGAAATCGAGAAGGGACATCACAAACTTTATGATTTCCTGTTATCCCTTTTGGATGATGGGACATGTACTGATAATTTAGGGAACATCCTAGACTTTAGTGAATCTATCTTTATTTTCACCTCTAACCAAGGTATCTCTGAGATTAAGAGAAATCCTATGGGGTTTGGGCGAACTGCTGCGGGAGAGCCTACGAAGGCTGTTGCGAGGGAGGTTATAGAGACTTCTTTAAAGAAGAACTTTAGCCCAGAGTTTTTAAATAGACTTGATGAAATCATATACTTTAATTCATTGAGAAAAGAGGATGTTAAGGAGATCGCTAGGCTTCAATTAGAGAAGCTCCCTTTGCAAATCACTGATCCTCTTTTGAATTTTGTTGTGGAGGGCGGTTACTCGGCTGAGTATGGGGCTAGGAATATCGCTCGCTTCATTAAGAATAATGTTTCTATAAAAGTAGCAGATGCGATTTTAAACAAACAGATCCCCAAGCAGGGAGAAGATGCCCTCTACAAGCCCAGAATTATAGACAACGAGATGCAGATTGTGGGTACAAAAAAATATCAATCATCTTCTCTATAAAACTAGGAGCCGCGCCTATAATGTATGCAGAGGACCAGTAGCTCAGTCGGTTAGAGCGCAGTCCTTATAAGGCTGTAGTCATTGGTTCAAGTCCAATCTGGTCTACCAACATAAAAAAAGGAAATTATTATGGATGAAACAACTGAAAAATACCTCTCACAACTTCTTGAAGGTTGTGAGAAAAACATAGGGCCTCTCAAGGCAGCAATTAACCAAATGGAGGGCCAATTAGCAGATATGCTCTCTCAAGAAGAGGCGATGCAAGAAGCGGTTACTGAGCTTAAAGAGCTTTTGGGTCTGGAAGAGGAAGAGGATAGTTCGGAGGATGACACTGATGACGAAGAAGGATGATTTTCCTATCGACATGGAGCGCGGAATCCGAAGAGCATTGAAGAATACTATCTTCGCGCATCCTGACGATATTAAAGTAGATAAGAAGAGAAAGATCGCACCTAAAAAGTAGTGCGCAGTCACCTTTTTCGCAATAGAAATAGGCTGCATATTATATATGGGATGGTAGCCCAATCGGCAGAGGCATCAGACTTAAAATCTGTTCAGTATGGGTTCGAGTCCCATCCATCTTACCACTACAGTAGAAATTAAACGATGAAACCTAAGTATTACCCTAAAGGGTGGGGATATGAATTGTGGATCCACAACGACGAACAGTATTGCGGAAAGCTCTTATTCTTTAAAGAGGGGAAGAAATGCTCACTTCATTATCATGAGAAGAAGCACGAAACCTTTTATTTGCAGTCGGGTAAGATGCTCTTGCGTTATGGGTCGTTCCCGATAGAGACAGGAATTAAAGAAAGACTACTAACTCCAGGGGATAGCTTTGAAATATACAGAGGACTAATCCATCAAATGATTGCATTGGAAGATAGTGAGTTGTTTGAGTTCTCAACTGAACACTTTGAAGATGATAGTTATAGGATAGAGAGGGGGGATTAGGCTCCCGTAGCATAATTGGATAATGCAACGGACTTCTAATCCGTAGATTTCAGGTTCGAGTCCTGACGGGAGTACCATTAAGAAAATGCCTTATTCGTACTCAGAAGGTAAGGAATTCGCACAAGGGTTTATCTTAGCGAACGTTCCTATTAATGCTAAGATATTAGATGTAGGCCCTGGAGCAGGATGGTATGTCGAGTTACTAGCTCCACATGGGTATCATTTAGATTGTGTGGAGATTTTTGAACCGTATGTTACTCAGTTCTCTCTGAGAGAGAGGTATCAAACAGTATTTATACAAGATGTCCGTAATTTTGATGTAGCTTCTTATGATTTTATTATTTTTGGAGATGTCTTAGAACATTTGACGGTATTGGACGCTCAAGACTTAGTCGCTGCGTCTAAAAATTGTTTGGTTGCGGTTCCTTTTAATTATCCACAAGGGTCAGTAGGAGGAAATGATGCCGAAATTCATATTCAGGATGATTTAACTCCTACTAACGTAAAAGAAAGGTACCCAGCCCTCAGTCTTCTGTGGGCTGATGAGAAGTATGGTTATTACTATAAGTTGGAAGCGTAATGAAACAGAGTAAGTTAGATAAAACTTATATGCGTATGGCGCAAGAGTTGTCTACTCTTTCACACGCGCAGAGGAGAAAGGTTGGATGTTTAATCGTCAAAGATACGCATATTATAGCAGAGGGCATTAATGGAACTCCTAGGGGTTTTGATAATAATTGTGAATATGTTGACCATGTTGACCACTACTACACCAAGCCAGAAGTGCTTCACGCAGAGTCCAATGCAATCACTAAACTTGCTTGCTCTACTAATTCATCCAAAGACGCAACAGTATATATTACTTGTAGTCCTTGTTATGAGTGTTCTAAGTTAATGATTCAATCAGGGATAAAAAGGGTAGTTTATTTTGAAAAATACAGAGATGAAAGTGGGTTAGCTCTGCTAAATAAAGCAGGTGTAGAAACTACACAGATCAAGGAGAATTGATATGAAAAAATATTTAACTGAAAAAAACCTTATGTGGGCCGCTATTGTTGCGGCTGCAGTAGTTGCCTTTACCTCGTGCTCTTCGGAGTGCTGCGGCTTTGAGAGTGCTCGTAGAAGCACAACGCAGCGAGGAGGACTCATGCAGCAGCATATGAAGCGCATGGGCTCTAAAGGTGACACAGGACGAGGTTTATGGGTTAAGGAAGCTAAAGAAGGCAAGAAGGGTAAGCGTCAGCGTCCCGCAAAGCCAGCTAGGCGTCCCGCAAAACCAACTAAGTAATGTTCTTAGAAGCGTCCCGCTTCCCCTCTGTCTTAGCTTTGGAGGATAATTGGAAGAGTATTCGTGAGGAATATGATAGTATTTCAAACGCATCTATTCCTTATCAGGAAGAAGATTTGTACAGAGGGGAGTGGGATGTATTCCCATTTAGATTTTTTGATAGAGAGTTTAAAGAGAACCAAAAGCGTTGTCCAAAGACATGGGATCTTGTGAAAGGAATTCCTAACTTGGTTAACGTTGCCTTCTCTATCCTGCGACATGATACGGATATTCACCCTCATACTGGTTTCACAAAAGAAGTCCTGCGTTGTCACCTTGGGCTTTACACTCCTTCTCGTTGCCTTCTAGTAGTGGGTGATGAGCCTAGACGATGGGCCGAGGGAAAAACCTTAGTATTTGACGATACTTTAGAACACTATGCCTATAATCATAGTGACGTAGATCGTGTTGTTCTGCTTTTAGATTTTAAAAAAGATGAGTGAGCTAATCATATATCTACGAGAGCAGCAAGAGCGCTGGTTAAGAATTCTTAATTCGGAGTATAGAACGGATGGAGGCACATCCTTGCAAGAGTACGCAAAGGGCCGCTTGTCTGCTTATACTGAACTCTTGGCTTATTTGGAGGAGGATCACTACGATGAAGTTGCAGAAGAAACGAGAAGAGCTACAAAAGAAATAGGTGGGGGACTATAATAAGGTACCATGTTTTATGAAACGTCGTGCTTTCCGTTTGTTAGGAGTCTAGAACGTCATTGGGAAGATATACTTGAGGAATATGATAGGGTCTCAAGCCACTTCACTCATAGCGAAGAGGATGTGTATGCAGGAGAGGTAGAGCTTTCTGCCGTTAAAGAGGCAGCAAAAAGCCTCTCAGGTTTCCTTCCTTATGTTGAGGAGGATATGTATAATGGAGATTGGGAGGTTTTTCCGTTTATGTTCTTTCATGAAAAGGTTGAAAGGAATTGTAAAGCCTGTCCTAAGACCTGGAAACTGCTGAAAGACATCCCAGGACTATCGAGTGCAAGTTTCTCCGTAATGAAACCTTCAACTGAAATTCTTCCCCATACAGGCTTTACTAATTCGGTGGTAAGATTTCAATTACCTTTAATAATTCCAAAACAACAAGACCGCGCTGCTTTAATAGTTGGTGATATTATTAAACGGTGGGATCGGGGACAATGTTTTTCTTTTGATGATACAGTATGGCATTCATGTCATAATAGAAGTGATGAAACTCGCGTTGTGCTAATTATAGATGTAGAAAGGACAGCATACGACCACATTAACCAAGGAACTCCTCCAGGAACTTTCTCCTACGGAGGTGGTCTTCCCGTTTTAACGGACCAACCCCTTTAACTATACTTTAAAAAAATGAAAAACCTACAACAAGAAAGAGATGAACTAAAAAAGAAGTACGACCGCACGTTTGCGGCTCATACAACGAAGTATAATAAGCATATTGCAAGTGAGGGGGAGTACAGAGATTCCGCACAAAAAGTGATGAATATCTACGATGAGCTTTTTAAAGTTTCAGAGGAGTTAGGGGAACCCATCCCTATGTGGTTTTGATGGCTGTTCAAGCATTTATTCATGATTGTGCTTGTAAGATGCTGAGGGTAAAAGAGTTACCTTTGGATTTGCGTAATTACTTAGATGAAGTAGAGATGTATGCCAATCTAGTGGCTGGATCTATTTCTTCAAGACAGATAGTGGCTATGGCTTTAGTAAATTATATGGATCGCAGAGCGTTCCTCAACAAAATAGATGAATTAGAAGAGAAATTAAAATATGACGAATAACATTTTTTCACAGTTAGGTGACGCAGTTGGAGATCTTGTACACGATAAGCAACGGGCTTATGGCGATTCTTTTGGTAGGAGTGGTGAGTGCTTACGCCAGATGTTCCCAGAAGGCATCGACCTCAATCAATATGACGATCTCCTTACTATTGCTAGGATCCTTGATAAACTTTTTAGGTTGGCAAACGATCCTAGTGCTTTTGATGAGAATCCCTATCGAGATATTGTGGGATACGCCCTGCTCGGAATGAATCGGCATCTAGAGCAACGACCAGAGGATAGTGAGGAGGATTCTCTGCCTCCTGATGACTGGCAACTCATTGAGGGAAGTGCGTAAGTTTATCCTCTTCCTCTACCAAAACGAGAAGCATTTGCGAATGCTGTCCCTCCTGATAGAGTGGGCGCGGTGGAAAAAGTCCCCACAACCGTACAATTGAGGAGAGGGCCTAACTTAGCGTTCCCTGCAATTCCCGCAGGCATATTAACCATTCCAGTTGTAACCGTTTTTTGTGAAACTACCGAACCATCTGCATTAAATAGTTTAAAGTTAAACCTATTGCTTCCAGTCGCATAGAGTGTAGCGCGGTACCCATTGTTGCGGCTTCCTCCTCTTTTAAAAGTAAATACTGCGTATTTTGTTTTGCTTTCATAAAATACTAAAGAAGATTGAGTAGCGTTTCCGCTGGCTCTTTGGAGAGCTACAGGACTAAATCTTGGGCGTATTTCTTTCCCTGGCTTAAATCTTGCGAAGAGCATTTATTATGATCCAGAAGGATAGTCTTCATTTCTGTTGGGGTTGGTAGGACCTTTTACGTACCCATAGGATATAAAATATATGGTATCATCAGCTTGCTGTTGGCGTATGTTTACCGCACTCGCAACATCCGTAGGAAGCAAAACAAAGTCTACAGCCCCATTAGCCGTGCTTGCAAATTGGCAAGGGGCAGCGCTTGTGGTAACGTCGATTGCCCCATCCACTGTGGGCCATGAGGCTAGGGGAGTTGTTAAGCCTGTAACGTCTATAGCTGCTCTATAAAACCCTCCATCTTCACCAGACGCCTGGATTGATATATAATTACACTTTAGGGCTGTGCCTGCTGAATCTACTAACGTAATAGAGGAGGCATCGGTATCGTCACCTCTAACAACTAATGAATATGGTCTGAAAACATCTTGCATGATTTACCTCTAAAGTATATAGAGAGGCCCCTAACTCTTTTCGATAAATTTCGTTTTTGTGTTGACTGAGGCTCAGATTATGGTATAATAGGCGCATGAAACGACACTCTACTACACAATATCACAGAACTGCGGGTCAGCGCAGCAAGCCGAGTTCTCCTTCACGCTGGTTATATAACAACACCGACATACAAGGGCCAGTCCTAGACTATGGTTGTGGGAGAGGGGCTGATGTAAATCATTTTAAGATTGACGGGTATGACCCCAGTGGTCCTGATTATCAACACCTTCCTCATAAATATTACCGCACTATTTTGTGTACCTATGTTTTGAATGTTATTCCCACTTCTTATGAACGGGAAGAGGTTATCAAGCAGGTTAAAAGTTTGCTGACTGAGGATGGAGTGGCTTACTTCTCGGTTAGAGCAGACAAAAGTAAGTTACAAGGGTGGACTACTACAGGAACTTACCAAACTTTTGTTGAGTTGGACTACCCTATCATTCACAGAACTTCTGGTTATATTATTTACAAAGTTGAGGAAACTAATTATGCCTCCCTCTAATACACCCACTAGAACCCTACTAGAAAGAGAGAAGTCTCGCCTTCATGATAAGATGCAGGAAGCATGGCACGATCTGTCTAAGGCTGTGAGTAAATTTCATTCACTAGAAGATCACTACGACCTAGATGATCTTACTATTGAGAGAGTTGATGGCTGGGTCTATAGAATTGAGAAGAGCTTGGATGATGCCAACTATCTTATTGATGAGTTAGAGGACTGGGCATTCGATGGAGATAGTTATCGTCTTATGGAGGACGCAGAATGAAGATTAATAATTGTATTCAACTCTTAGATGAGTGGAGTGGAGGAGGTCAAGCTGATGCTGAGTGGCACGCTAAACAAATCATGGAAAAGTATATCTTCAAGTATACTGAGTGTGGTTGTGTTTTTGATGCTGACGAGAACGGAGTGTATGTCGCTGGATATGCAGAAGGCTCTGACGGTGAACTCCTTACGCATTCTTTGAACTGGGGATTTACTGTTGAAGAATTTAATGATGTCCTCAATGATGCAGATGCAGAGGGTGTAGAAGAATGGGAACGAGTAAACAACGAGGAAGAAGAGGAAGAATGGGAATGAGTAGACCGAAAATTAACGCCACACTATTTAATGTGGGCACAGACAACGATGATTACCAAATATTGCGTGAGCAAATGGTTACTGATCTTACAGCAGATGAGTTGGATCAACCTGCCGCTATTTTGCGGGATCTGCTAGAGGACTATATTGCGCGTATGTTTGCAGACATGGAAGATGATGTTTTGCAGGATACTTATGATAACTTGATGGAGGATAAATAATTATGAAACTAGAAATTACTAATAATATGTTACAGAGAGCCATGTGCCTCTTTTTCGTTCTTGGAGCCGCATCACATGGATGCATCTTCGTCACCTATGTTCTTTGGTTCATGGGTGTAATTGAGGGCAAGTAATGGGACTATTTAGTTGGCAATGTAAGAAGTGTGACCACTCAATCAAATCACCCTACAATATTCCCGCAGGTTGGGAGTACATGACTGAGGCTGTTGTTCTCCGAGAAGGGAAGGAGCCTGTGATTGGTGAATATGATGGCTACGGTCGCATTGATGCGTATGAAATAAACTGGGG
>Ga0209349_1000082_pt1 | contig 50263 bp, 92 predicted proteins | sample ETNvirnome_2_130_FD_184067 | JGI IMG/M metagenome (GOLD analysis project Ga0209349, IMG submission 184067) | Marine viral communities from the Pacific Ocean - ETNP_2_130 (SPAdes) (version 2) | ecosystem: Environmental > Aquatic > Marine > Oceanic | place: Pacific Ocean | collected 2013-06-22
ATGGTGATGTTGATACAGGATTTTATACTTATAGTGCAAATTTTATTGGTATAGCAACTGGAGGAGCACTTACAGGATTTTTAGGAAGTAAATATCTATATATGGGAGATGCTGCTAGTTTTGGTGGGGGATATACTTGGGCAAATGATGCCGATACATATATAACCAATCCATCAGCTGACCTTATGAGAATTGTTGTTGGGAGTTCTACACTTGCAGAATTTAGAGAAGCTGGAGGTGCCTTTTTCACAGGTATAAATCAAGCTTATAATGGTTCATATAATTTCATAGTTGCCGGAAGTGTTGCTAAAACAACTGCAGGTACAGTATGGACATCAACTTCAGATGATAGATTAAAACAAGATATAGCCTCAATTACTAATGCAACTGATGTCTTAAAAACATTAAATCCTGTTGAATATAACTGGAAAGATGAGTGGAAAGATGCAGAAGCATCTATACCCAATCATAAAGTACATGGATTTTTAGCTAGTGAATACGAAGATACTTTTTCTGATTTCGTAGACACTACAGATATGAAACTAATTAAAAGAACAGATGATAGTTATAGACAATCAAATGAAGTAGAAGAAGATGAAACAATTATCTATGACAATATTAAATTTATAAATACTGACTCATTAGTACCGCATTTAGTTGCGGCAATAAAAGAACTAGATGCTAGAATAGCTAGCTTAGAAGGAGGATAAAATGCCAGATGTAACAGTGTCTTTTACAGACGCACAATGGACAAGAATAGTAGCAGCATCATTATCTATAAAAAGAATTGATGAAAGTGGAGATGTAGATGCAGATTATTTATCTGAAAAATTTAAAAAGTTAATAACTGATCAGGTTACAGATCATGAAAGAAAAGAAGCATCAATTGATGACTTTTAAATGAAGCTTGCCACTAAAATAATAAAGAAAAGACTTCAAAATCCTTTTATGACAACCAATCAACTTGCAAAAGAAATTAATGCTTCTGTAGGTTGGGTTCATGAAGTTTTAAAAAATGCAGATTTACAGACAAACCCACCAAGAAAATTAAAGAGTCAGAAGAGTTGTCCACAATGCAATACGGTTTTCGTTAAAAGACGTAAATTTTGTAGTGGAAAATGTAAATATAATTATCAATATCCGTTATTAAAATGTGATTATTGTCAAAATTTGTTTAGAAGATCACGACATGAAATATTCCAATCAGGAAAAAAAGGTTCTAAACATGCTTATTGTGATTTAAAATGTTGGAATAGAGCGAGGTCAGAATAATAAAATAGCTTGACAAATTCAAGTTATATGATATAATTAAGTAAAAGGGTAAAACTATACCCTATTAAACTAAATATAGGAGGAAATATGGCATTGGCATATACAACAAACCGTACAGATCCATTTAATATTTTTGGAGATTTTTTGAACAGAGAATGGTCAGCTTCAAGGGCTACCGTAAAATATCCGCTAGATATTGTGGAATCTAAAGATGCATATAAAGTTAAGATTTCTTTACCCGGTGTGGAAAAAGGTAATCTTTCAGTTACTATAGATAAAGACATTCTAGTTATAGAAGCTAAGGATGTAGCAGCTGAAAACGAAGAAGAGAAAGGTACATATATTTATAAAGGTATTAGAACAGGATCTTACAAGAGAGAAATCTCTGTAAAAGATTATGGTGTAGATAGTAAAAAAGTTACTTCAGTCTACAAGAATGGCATTTTAACAATTAACATGCCTAAGACGAAGGAGGCAAAACCACAGGTTATTACCGTGGCTATGGATGGATAATGGAGATAAATGATGAATTAATTAGGCAATGGGAACCTAAAATTCATAAAATGCTTCAAACAACATATGTACGTGGGTATGATAGAGAGGATTTAGCACAAGAACTTAGAATGGCTATTATGAAAGCCGCTAAGGCATTTAATCCTAATAGAGGAACTATCTTTCATACCTACTTACATACCACTATGGTGAATGCAATTAGAACACTAATTACTAAAGCACAAAGAAAACCAATTACTGTTAGTTATAATGAAAATTTTTATGATAATGAATCGAATTCATTACCTGAAATAATAAGCAAAGCAATATCTCATTCTGATGTAGAAGAATGGGAGACATTAGAATTAAAAGATCAATTAAACAAATTTAATTTAACTGATCAAGAGAAAAGATTTATAGAATTAAGATTAGAAGGTTGGACAATGGACGAAATTTCTGAAGATTTAACTAAATCTTCATATAGAATTCGCCAAAAGTTAAGAGTTAAAGTGGAGACAATATTTTATGGTGAAGAAACCGAAGAAGAAAAGTCTATATAATTCAAAAGATTTATTTGAAGAATTTAAAGCACTATATTCTAGAAAACATAAACAAGAATATGAACCTAAGAATTTTATTGGGAATGAATTAAGATCCCTAAAACTTCTTTTAGATAAATATTCTACATATGAGATTCTATCAGCTATGTATAATTTCATAGTTAGGAATGGTAGTGGTATTTCTGTTAATTATTTTACTAATGGGATTAAGTATTATCTTACTGATCATGATCCTAAATTATATTGGTCAATTATGTCTTCTCCTAACCCCTCAGTTAAAAAGAAATGGAGAGCTTTTACTATTTTAAATTCAAAATGGTTGCCTACTGCAACTGATCAAAAGCGTCTTGCTTCTCTTGAAAAAGAATTACAGGAAATTTTTAATGAAGCGTAAAAGACAAGGTGGGTTGTTCAAGGGGGTTGACAAATCCAATTCTTATGATAAAATTAATATAGAGAATAATATTAATAATTATAGAATTATAAGTATACATAATAAGACTAAGAAAGTAATGACAATAGATACAACGAATAACTTAGAAAGTGCAAAATTAATAGCAGACAAAGTAGCTGATAACAATGATGTAAAATGTTATGTCCATACTGATTCTAACCGAGTACTATATATAGCAGAGGAGTAGAATGCAAAGTTATGAATACATTGAATCTGGCATAATTTTAAATCTAGATAATAAAGAAGCATTAAAAAAATTCAAACATCCAGTAAAAGATTTTGCTAAACACGGAGATGCTTTTAAATTCATTAATAAACATTTTGATGATTATGGAACATTTCCTTCATCTGATACTTTAGTTGAAAATTTTCCTACCATTGATCCAACTGCTAATAGCCTCAATTTAGATTATGCAATTGATTCATTTAAAGATCAAGTTTTATTTAGAAACATTGTTGCTGCATTTCAGTCTAATAAAGAATTATTAAAAGAAACCCCTAAAAAAGCTTTATCTCACATTCAATCTAGTTTAAATGATATCGAAGTTACTTATGATGAAGATGTTATTTCCTATGAAACAGATGCAGAGAATAGATTTTCAGAGTGGGAAGGTAGAAGTAAAAAACGAAAAATGGGCGAAGGTATAATGGGTATACCTACACCATTTAAATCATTGAATAATACAGGTGTTGGTTGGATGCCGGGAGAGTTAATTGCTCTGTTTGCTAGACCTACAGTTGGTAAAACATGGATGTGTATTCAAGTCGCAGCTACTGCTATGATGAATGGACATAAAACCCTTTTAATTTCAACAGAAATGCCTGTAAGTGCTATTAGTTTAAGAGCAGATGTAGTTTTAGCTAAGATGATGGGATACAATTTCTCACACTCGGCTCTTAGAACAGGTCAACCAATAGATGAAGATAAGTATAAAGAATTTTTACAGAAGTTAAATGGAAGACCACTGTTAATCTGTGATCATATTCAAGGAGAAAGTAGCATTTCTTTAGAAAGTATTGCAGCATTAATACGAAAACACAATCCTGAGTTGGTTGTTTTAGATGGAATTTATTTAGTATCATCGGGAGATGGTAAAAAAGCAATGTGGGAACAATCCCACTCATTGTTTTATGGTATGAAGACTCTTGCTCTTAGTACTAATACTCCTGTATTCGTTTCTACACAAGCTACTAGAGAGGCTGCAAATATGTTTGAGCCACCTAGAGCGGATCAAGTTGCATTTGGAGATGCTTTAATTAGATCTTCAGATGTAGCAATGGCAATGTGTAGAGTTGAGAATGAGGAGAATCAGAGATTAGTCCAATACCAAAAATATAGAGATGGGGTCCTTTCAGTTGATAGTTCTATAATGGATTGGGATGTTGATAAGGGATATATAGAAGAAACAGATGAGGATGTCTGGAATAACAATGAAGACTTTTAAGGAGGATATATGAAAGTTTTAAGCATGATTATGAAATATTACTCTCTCTTTAATAGGTACTCAGATGTAATACCTGAAGTTGTTCAGCTTATAGATACTGCTGCAAAAGCAGTTGAAGATAAGAAGATCAGTAAGGCAGAACAGAGTGCATTAATGAAAGAGTATTGGGACGTAATTAGAAAAATAAAAGAGGCAGCATAATGGTAAACTGGGCACAAATATTACTAGATACAGGAATAGACGTACCTGAAGAATTTGATGAATTCTCTATCAGGTGTCCATTTCATGAAGATGGTGTAGCTTCGTGTTCAATTAACATTGATAAAGGTGTGTGGATCTGCTTCGCAGGATGTGGACAGGGAACCTTAAAAAGTTTCTTAAAAAAATATTTAGATTGCAATGGTGTAGAGCTTGAAAAAATGTTGTTTGATAATCAAATGGATTTTAACATTGACATTTTTGATGATTTACAAGCTACTATTGAACAAAGAGAAGAGTATTTTATGGAAGCTGATACTTCAACTTTTCCAAGTTGGATATTTGAAAGAGGTTTTTCTGAACAAATCTTACGAGAATGGGGATGTGGAACTACTGAATATCAAGATTTAGTGATTCCAATACATAATTTAGAGTCAACTCTTGTAGGATCAGTTACTAGAAGGATAAATGCTATCCCAAAGTATATGTATTCTAAAGGATTGAGAAAATCTGAAGTTATATTTGGAGCATATAAATTAACAGAACCTAAAAAATACATCTGTATAACTGAAGGTTCTCTTGATACAATGTGGTTAACTCAAAATGGGCATCCAAGTGTTGCTATTTTAGGAGCAACTACTTCTAGAAAACAGTTGGACATTTTGAAGTCATTACGAACAGAGGAATTTATCTTATGTTTTGATAATGACGAGGCAGGACAAAGGGCGATATCGAGAGCAATGCTTGACATATCGACTAGTTTTATGGTATCATATATAAAGATACCGAAAAAATATAAGGACGTACAAGATGTACGTTCCAAGGCATTACTCAATGAAGTAATAGCAAATAGACATTATTGGTAATATAGGAGGATATATGTCAGGAATAGCAAAAATTTTGCAAAAAAGAGAAGCTGTATTAAATCCATCAGATAATCAATCTTTTGGAAAAGAGATTTGGTTTAAAGACGGAGACCAAGCGTTTCTTACTCCAGTAGCTTCAGGAGAAGAAGGGGACGCTTTATTAGATGAAATCTATCTGTATACATACAGGTCAGGTAATAGATGGATTAATCTATTATCAGATGATTCAGTAGACACAAGTTCTGTGCCATCTGATTCTAGACCATCACACAAATTCGCTTTTTGGGCTTACGTTCATGAAATCATACATGCTGAGAAAAAGGTAGATGATTGGGAAGAAATTGAAGGTCCAAGTGGTAAGAAAATGTACAAACAAGTCGTAAATGACTTTAAGGTTGTACCTTTAGGCTTCGGAAGAAGTGATTACATCTGGAACCAACTTGTAGATGTTTACAATGATTGGGGAGAATTAAACAAAGGTGTAATTAGAATAAAAAGAACAGGTGCAGGTATGTATGACACTTCATACACTGTTGCAGCAACTACTAGAGCATCAGAGATACCTGAAGACAAAACGTCTGAAATTAGTGAATTACCATCAATCAAGGACTATTACATGGACAGATATGGTAAATCACCTGAAGGCGAAAGTGAAACTAGTACATTTAGTACTGATGATACAGAGGATGATTTATTTTAAATGATAATTAGAGATCAAGATACATTTAATAAAATACTTCCAACACTAGGTACTCATACAGTAGTAGTGGATGTGGAGACAAATGGTTTTGATTCCTATGGTAATCATCAAATATGTGGAATCGGGATTGGATTTGATAACAAAGTAGATTCGTTCTACTTCCCTTTCCGCCATCAACAAGTGGGAGTCAACCTTCCTAATGAGTGTTTAATAGCCTTAATTGCGTGGCTTAACAAAGCTAAACACCTTGTTGGTTATAACATCAAGTTCGATCTCCGATTCCTTGAAAAAGAAGGTTTACTAGTAGGAGATAAAGACCTTATAGACGTGCTTACCATGGTAAGACTCACAGAATCGTCTACAGTTAAGGATTTAGACCTTACTAGCACAATAAAAAGAGCATATGGTGAGATTCATTGTGCATATGATTTAGAAACTAAAAAAGTTTTACGTTCTAATAAATGGCACAAGGACTTCTCCATGGCTCCTGTAGATTTACTAGGACCATATTGTGAGAAAGATGTTTTCTATACTGCTAAACTTTTCAATGATAGGCAAAATATGATAAAGAAGTCTAATCAAAAAGAAGTTTGGAAGATGCAGATTGAATTAACTAAGGTTTTATATGCTATGGAAGGGTGTGGAATTGGGATAGATAATAAATATGTTCATGAAACCATGATTAAATTAGAGGAAAGAAAAAATGAGATTCAAAATAGAGTTTTAGAACTTGCAGGAAAGGAATTTAATCTTAATAGTACACAACAATTAGGGGAAGTATTAAATGATAGAGGTATATTATCTCCTGAAAAGACTGCAAAAGGGCAGCAATCGTGGAATGAAGCCGCATTAGTACAAATAAATGACCCTATTGCTGGATATGTACGACAATATAGAGCTTTAGAGAAATTGAGATCTACGTATTTAGAACCTTTTTTAGTAAAGAATGAACTACATACAACTTTTTGTAATTGGGGTACTTTAACAGGTAGATTATCTTCTAGGAATCCTAATTTACAGAATATTCCTAGAAACCACTTTAATTTAATAGATAAAGAATTAACTGAAACTGATAAAGAAGAATTAAAAGGTAGAATTAATGCAACATTAGCCGCAAAAGGTCAAACAAGTAGGGTTGAAGGATTAAGTGATGAGGTTTTAAACACTTGGACGTTTGTTGGAGATGAATCTTTCGATAAATCTAATGAAGGACAGATATCAATTAGAAATTTATTTGTTCCAAGAGATGATTATTGGTTAGTTTCTTTTGATTATTCACAAATGGAAGTAAGAGTATTCTTAAGTTATCTACGAAATGAGGAAGTTAATCAAATGTTAACTAAATCTAATGTAGATTTTCATGGAGAGGCTGCAAAATTAGCATTTAATGTTACAGAAAATGATGATACATTTAAAATGTTTAGACAAACTGCAAAAAGTATTACTTTTGGAACTATTTATGGTATAGGAAATCAAAAATTAGGTATACAATTAGGTGTCCCTGCTCAAGAAGCATCTAATTATAAGAAAAGATACTTTGATGGGATTAAGGGTTCAAGAGAATTCTTTAATGCAGTCGTCAAAAAAGTAGAACGAGTGGGGCAGATAAGGAATAAATATGGTAGGGTTTACCAAATACCTAGAAATTTAGGTTATAAAGGAATAAATTATCTTGTACAAGGCACAAGTGCTGATATTCTTAATGAAAGAATGATAGAAGTACATAAGCTTTTACAAAATTATAAAAGTAATCTATTGTTGCAAGTACATGATGAGATAATTTGTGAGATTCATAAAGATGAAATAGATGAATTACCTTCCTTAATAAGAGATTTATTAATTGAGAATTCTTTAGGTATACCTTTAGAGGTGGATATAGAATTATGTAATCCATCATGGGCAGTTAAAGAAGATTATGATAAATTAAATTGGGTTGAACCTGAAAACGATAAGATTGGTTTTATTATTGAGGAACCAGCAAAAGAAAAAGAATTAGTACATAGTATAGATTGGAGCTGATATGGAAGTCAAATTAAAAAAAGACGAAAGTTTTGAAAAATTATTAAGACGTTTTACAAAACAAGTTCAAAAAGAAGGTATTCTAGAAACTTATAGAAAACATTTAGAATTTGAACCTAAAAGTGTAGAACGTCAACAAAAGAAATTAAATAAATTAAGGAAGAGTAGACAAAATGAATCATGATTCATTAGACTATTTAGTTGAAAAAAAGAGAAAAGAAATGGCTGATGCAGAACATATTAAACAAGAGAAAGAGGCAGCAAATTTATATAATAATAAATATAAGATGGCAGATATTGAAGTTGGATTAACAGATCTTGACAGTGATATAGATCCTGAGCATTATAATCTTGCTATTCAACCTTTTGATTACATTCATGATAACAATTTAGGTTTTGCAGAAGGTAATGTAATAAAATATATAACTAGATGGAAACAAAAAAATGGAATTGAAGATTTAAAGAAAGCAAAACAATACATAGATATGCTAATAGCTAAGGAGCTAATAAAAAATGGAGAAGTCTAAAAGTAATAGTTATATCGATACTGATGATGGTATGAAAACTTTAGAGGAATTTACTTGTAATCCTCATTATTTTATTTTTAAAGAAAGACGTGCCCCTGATTCCCCTCAAGGATTTATAACTGGTGAATGTAGTAAATGTAATATTACCCATAAAGAATATTTATTGGAAAAAATTAAAAGTGATGATTATCCAAAACTACCTAATGGTGATTTTGATATGAAGCATGAAAATATTAGATTAATCTCAAATCCAGAAGTTTTAAGATTAATCCAAAAGTTAAGAAAAGAAAGGGGTTATAAAAAATGAAAAATAATAATAAATTTAATGTTGAAAGTACATATATTAATCATCATGGTACATCTCAAAAAACTTATAAACTTAAATATAAAGATGAAGTTTATGACAAGTATAAAGACAAGTTACCATATGATTTGTGGAACATGGACTATAAAGTTAATAAAAATGGTACCTTAGAAAAAACAAATGGGCACATGAGAGTACATCGTTTCGCAAAAAAAATAACTGCATGGGAAGAGCACTATGGTAACACAAGTCCAAGAGGTTGTGAAGCTGCCGGATGTGACGTAGTAGGACCCATTTCATATTATGCATTTAATAGAGATAGACAAAAAGATGATGAAGGGGGATATTATTTAATTTATAATACAGGTGAAGTAATAAAAACTAATGGAAATCCTAGGAGGAAAAATTATACAGGTCCGGAAATTTCATGGTTGGAATTTGATCATATAGATGCTAAAAATAAAAAATCTGAAATGAGTCAGATAATTCAAAAGGGAAGCATATCAAGAATTGTAAAAGAGATGAAAGTATGTCAACTATTATGTCTTAAACATCATAGAGCAAAAACTGAAAGAGAATCAAGAGCATATGGTGGAAAAACGAAACTTCCATATTTAGAAGCTGTAAATTTAATAAAAAATTATATAAAACCAAAAAGTGAAGATCATTTCAATCCCGGAAAATGGAGAAACTGTGTAGATAAATATGGCATAGGAGCATTAAATGAGGCTATAGAGAAGGCTAAGAATACTGATCCTGCTTTATATGAAGATTTAAAACGCATACCTAGACGACCAGATGAAGCATATAAAAAAGAAGGATTTAAATGGTCTGATATTACTGGTAATAAAAGTACAAAGAACAGGAAAAAAAAGGAGGGCTATAAAAATGGCTAAAGTAGGAATAAAATTAGGGTTTACTTATAGGATAGGTGATCTAAGTACAAATCAATATGGAAGAATGGATGTAGATATACATGATATTGATACTGAACTTCCCTTAGATGAACAATTAAATAAATCTAAAGAGTATGCTGATAAAATATTTAAAACAGTAAAGGATAAATTAGATAATAGTTTGGATGAAATATTGGAGGAATCAAATGAGTGAAGTAATTAGAGCTGTAGTACTAGAAGATGTTCTTAAAGAAAGAGAAAGACAAGATAAAATGTATGGAGATCAAACTAACCATTCTGATCAGTATTGGAATGTAATTGCAACTGAAGAGAATGGTGAAGTAGCCAGAGCTATTTACGAAGAAGATGATGGACATATGTATGAAGAAATTATTCAAGCCTGTGCTGTATATTTTGCTTGGGCAGAAGCAATTAGAACAAGGGGACAAGAATGAAAGACAATGCAGAAAAAGCAATCCAAGATTTATTAAAAGATAAAAATCTTAATTTAACGCTGGGAGATAGTAATGTTTTTGACTATGGTAGAATTCCTTTTGGAATACCTGCTCTTGATACATTGACTGGTGGTGGTATACCAAAGAAACGAATGACTTTAATTTACGGTCCAACTAATGTTGGTAAGTCTTATTTATCATCACAAATAGTTGCTCAAGTACAAAAACAAGGTGGTAGAGCAGCATGGATTGATACAGAACTATCTTGGGATGCAGATTGGATGGCAAAATGTGGAATAGACGCAGGAAAAGTATTAGTTAGTCAACCAACAAGTGGTGAGCAAGCTATGGACACTATTAAAGCATTAGCAACAACAGGATTAGTAGATGTGATTATTTTAGATAGTATCGCAGGTTTAGTCCCTGCTCAAAATATGGATGAAGATTTTTCATTTAGTCCTATGGCTTGGCAAGCAAGATTTGTTAATTCGTCTTTACCAAGACTATTACCAAGTCTACATAGTGGAACTGCTTTAATTTGCATTAATCAGGTTAGAGCTAGTATGGGACCTACTGCATTAGCAAACATGCCGGGTGGTAAAGCTCAATCTTTCTTTGCTCATTTCTTATTAGAAGTTAGAAGAAATGGATGGATTGAAGAATCTGGTGAGAAAGTTGGATTTGATATGCAAGTAAGACTACGAAAAACTAAAGTTGGTGGTCAGAATTGGAAAGCCGCTTCTGTTCCATTTAGAGTAGAAGGTGGAATAGATATTTTAGAAAGTTTTATTAGAGAAGGTATTGAACGAGGTTTAGTCCTAAAGGCAGGATCATGGTATACATATAATGATGTAAGAGCTCAAGGTATGAATGGTCTTAAACAAGTCTTTATTGATAAACCAGAATTACAGGAGCAATTAATAAATGATGTTTCCTAGAGATTATACTGAACAAGAATTAAAAGTGGCAGAAGCTTTAGATTCAACTGGACTTAGATACGAAACTCAAGCTCCATTTGACAAATATACTGTTGATTTTTATATTGATGAAATTAGTACAGTTATAGAAGCTGATGGAGTAATGGGACATTTACGAAAAAAAGATAGGCAAAGAGATATAGAATTAAAAGATATGGGAATAGAACATGTTATTCATATTAGGTCTCAAACTAAAGAGGATATTAAGGAGGAATTATGGCAGGCATTAAACAGCTTGGGAAAAAAGCAAACGTAAAACCTAATGGTAAACAAGATAGATGGTTATTGAAATTTTTTGAAACACAACTTACAAAAAAACAATCTCCTCCAAGACATGGAGTATTTTTTCCTTCATTAATTTCAAATACTTGTGATAGATATGTATATATGGCATATACAGGAATGTTACCACCATCTACTATAGATGCTAATTTGACTAGGATATTTGATAATGGGGGTTCATTAGAAGATAGAATGAATGAATATTTTTTACGAATGGGTATTTTAGAAGGTAGAGAGATTTCTTTAAAAAATGAAATGCCTCCAATTTCAGGACGTATGGATTTTCTTATTAGACATGAGAAATATGGTGGATCTGTAGCTCTTGAATTAAAATCTATAAATACAAGAGGTTTTGAAAATTTAAAACAAGCTAAACCAGACCATGCTTTACAACTACAGACTTATATGAATCTTTACAACGCTACAGCAAAATTTCCTGTAACACATGGTATTGTATTATATGAGAATAAGAATGATCAAAAATTAAAAGCATTTGTAGAAGAACTAGATCTAAATGTATGGAATGGAATAATAGAAAGATTATTAAACATTATGAACATGACTAAATTACCTGAAAAATGTACAGGTGATAAGTGGTGTAAATGCAAGGAGGTATAATGGAAGATGAAAAATGGACTCCCATAAAAGCTTTAGGGAGAGCTAGGAAATCAATCAATGAATTAATGATTCCCGAATTAACAGTAGATAAATCAGAAAGAACAGATTTAATATTTTCTGATGTATATAATGCTGGTAATGCAAAGCTAGAAGAATATCTAGTTATGTATAGTAGTTACAAAGCATATTTGGAAACTGAAATTTCTAGAAGAGAATCAGAAAGAAACGCTTTAGAAGCAGCCTTTGAAGAAGGTTATTCAAAAGCTATGTTTACCCTATATCAAGAAAGAGAAAATGAAGGTAAAAAGAAACCTGTAAAAGAAGAAATTAGGGGTGAAATATTTAGCAAATATCCCGGACTTGAAAATAGGAGAAAAGAAATAATTGAAAAAGAAATAGCTGTGAGAGAACTTGCAGGTTTATTAAATACATATACAACTGCATATAATACTATAAGCAGAATTGTAGCTCTAAGAACATATGGAGGTGAGAAATGATATTAGGATTGGATTGTTCATCTAGAACTGTACATGGCGTAGTATTAAATGATAAAGAAGAAATTGTAACACGATTTAAAACAGGTAAATATAAGGAAGATTTTGATATAAGATTTGTTAAAATAACTGATAATTTTGATGGGATATTAAGTAAAATAAAAGTAGAGAAAGCTTTTGTTGAAGCTGCAATTTACATACAAAATCCAAAATCTACAATTGAAATAGCTAGAGTTGTCGGTGGGGTTCAACTTACTTGCAATAAATATAGAACACCTTGTCAATTGGTGGATAACACTAAATGGAAGAAAGAGGTAGTAGGTAAAGGAAATTGTTCCAAATCCGATATTATGTCTTTTGCAATTGAAAAATGGGGTGATAATTTTGAGGAACAAGATTTTGCAGATGCAGCTTGCATTGCTTTATATGGTTTAAAGGAGGGAAAAGAAAATGGCAATACCCAGTAATTATAAAAAAGTAAATGATAAACCAACTTTTTATTATCATGAGAAAGTTGAAAAGAAGGTAGAGAAACCTAAAGATAGTTTACCAAAAGGTATGACTGTTAAAAAGTTTAAAGAGAAGTATGCTAAGGTCGTATGGTGTGATTATTATGATTGTCTACACAATGAGACTCCAAAAGGAGCTAGTAGAAAAATAGGAACTATATTAAATAATCCTCAATATCAATCTATTGGTACAAAAGATGAATCCTTTAAAGGTGTATGTGGAACTGATAAAAATGAAATAGCCATAAGATTTAAAACTATTATTGGTACAACTGGAGCAAAACAGAAAGTTCCTGAATGTTTTAACGCAGCAACTAATAAAACAGGTACTGTAGATATGAGTAGGCTTTTACAAAGTGATGGAACCCCTTATGGTGGAAGCATTGAATCTCAAAGTGCTGATCAAAATTTTACTGATTCGGCTGCCTTTGGCACTGAATGGAAGGGTAAATAATGCCTAAGAATTATCCCGAAGAAATAAAATTAGCAGCTTTAGAATTGTATTTAGATAATAAAACTGGAGCTCAGATTGCGGAATCCGTAAATAAACAATTTCAAACAGATGTTAAAGCCCCAACTATTTATGCTTGGGCAAGACAATATAATTGGAAAGGTGAAAATGCGGCTATGACTACTAAATCAAAAGAGATAGTAAAAGAAAAACATAGTCAAAGACTTGCAAGACTTCAAACAGAACATTTGGATACATATCAAAATGTAAGAGAAAAAGCAAGTTCTGAATTAGATACTTTAGAGTTTGATAGAGCTTTTGATGCAGTTAAAGCTTTGGATATAGGAATACAAGGAGAACGTAAAACAATTGAAGGAATGGTAAATCTACAATTTGTTCAAGATGTTCTTAATGTATTAGTTGATGAGATATCAGATCAACAAGTATTAACTAAAATTGCAACCAAATTAAAAACATTAGTACAGGAAAGAGATGACATTCAGTAAAAAACAGCAAGAGGCAGTTACATTTCAAGATGCATTTAGTAGATTAGCTGATGGATTAACTACTGGAAATGTTAGTTATCAAGTTGGAAGCTTTTATGAGTTTCTTAGAGATGTTTGGTCACAGAGTTTTGACAACCCTGAGTATTTTGGAGCTTGGCATGTAGGTGTTTTAGCTGAAGATATAGAGGAATGTTTAGAAACAGGTCTGAATTATGTTGCAGTATTACCACGATTTCATTTTAAATCGACTGTATTAGGGCATGCTTTTAGTGTATGGAGACTTTTAAAGGCTAAAAGAGATTGTTCTGTTTTATATTTGTCATACAGTGATGGTATGGCGAGATATCATTTGTCTGAAATAAATAAAGCTGTAAGTAGAAATCCTATTTTGACAGAACTTATGGATAATCGTTCTCCAAAGGCAGATTATTCATTTAGATATTATGTTAATAAAAAACCTATGGAGATAATGCATGGTGGTTTATTCTCTTTCAAACGTGGTATGCATGTTAATGGAGCTTTAATTGCCGATGATGTATTGCGTGATCCTGAGAATCCTTTAAATACTGGACAGATAACAAAAGTAGAAGATCATTTTATGACGGAAAGTATGTTCATTCCTTTAAAGGGTGTACCAGTAATTGTATTAGGTACTCCTATGATGCCCGGAGACTTATTAAGTAATTTACAAAAAGATGAAAGATTTAAATCAAGAGTATTACCAGCTCTCGATCCAACACCCGATAGAAAAGTGTTGATGCCAGAATTGTATAATGAAAAATGGTTATTAGAACAACAAAAAGCAAGACCTAAATCATTTGCTTCAGAGTTTTTACTAGTACCTCATTTTTCAACTGAGGCATATTTTCATGAAGAAGATATAGTTAAATGTGAAGATGAAACTTTACGAAGTGTATCAGTCCATCAACCTTTTAAAATGGAAGCTGGTGATCAACTTTTTGCTGGATTTGATGTGGGTAAGAAAAGACACCCATCACACTTAGTAATTTTTAGAAGAAGAGATAAAAAGATTGAACAAGTCCATCAATCATGGTTAGATGGTTGGGACTATTCAAAACAAATACAATATTTAAATGAGGTAGCAGAAAACTTTAGTTTACATAAAGGATATATAGATAATACAAGAGGAGAACTTGAAGATAGAGGATTAGATCCTGTGTGGCATTCTATGACCTTTTCACAAAAAAGTAAAAGAACTATGGCACAAATATTTGAAGAATATACTCATTCAGATAATTTACATTTAATAAAAGATGAAAGACAAAAACAACAGATTCTTTCTGTGAGTAATGACTTAAAAGCTCCTGAGACTCCAATGGGTCATGGAGATGCATTCTTTTCGATTGCTATGGCATTACAAGCATGTTATGAAACAACTGTTTATAAATATGAAAGCTTAGGAAGTTTGACTGATTGGTTGGAAGCAGTGTCGCCTGAAGAAAAGAATACAGTACAAGAAGAAGCAAAATTACCAGACCTGTCAAAATGGACAGGAAATGAGTATAATAAAGATAAGCAAGAAAAACAAAAAGCCCCAAATCCCAACTGCGATGAGTTGGTATGTATGCCCAATTTCTGGGTTGAAGAAAAAAATTTATGTCTGTACTGTGGTTACAGAGGATAGAAGGAGAATTAAATTGGTTACGCAATTAACACAACAGGCGGAAACAGTAGCAACAAGCCGATACTATTTAAAAGATGAAGACAACAAAATTATTGAAAACGCAGAAGAAATGTTTAAAAGGGTAGGAATAGCGATTGCTAAACTTGATATGTTGTATGGACGAATGGCTCCAGAAGCATCTATGACTGCGATAGATTTTATAGATATAATGAAAGACTTAAAATTTATCCCCAACTCACCAACTCTAATGAATGCAGGAACTAATCAAGGAACTTTATCTGCATGTTTTGTCTTACCTTTAGAAGATAGTATGGAAGGTATCATGAAAACAGCACATGACATTGCTATGGTTCAAAAATTTGGGGGAGGAACTGGGTTTTCTCTTTCTAAATTACGACCAAGAGGTGATCGGATAAAGACAACTCATGGAATTGCTTGTGGACCAATACAAGTTTTAAAAACACTTTCTAGAGTATCATCTATGATTACTCAAGGTGGAAAAAGAGATGGTGCAAATATGGCAGTAATGTCAATATATCATCCTGATATCTTAGAATTTATAGATTGTAAAAAAGTAGAGGGTGAAATACACAATTTTAATATTTCAGTTGGAGTAGATGCTAATTTTATGAAGGCAGTAGAATCTAATTCGGATTATAATTTAATAAATCCAAAAAATAATGAGGTTGTTGAACAACTAAATGCTAAAACAGTATTCAATAAAATTATTTATGGGGCTTGGAGAAACGGAGAACCGGGCATGGTATTTTTAGATAATATAAATAAAGATAATCATGTTAAAGAAGAATATGGTGAAATGATTGCGACTAATCCATGTGGTGAACAACCATTATTAGGAAATGAATCATGTAATTTAGGTTCTATTAATTTAGCAAAATTTTATAATGAAGATGAAAATAATGTTGATTGGTCAGAATTAGAAAGATCTGTAAAAACTTCTGTACATTTTTTAGATAACGTAATTGATGCTAATGAATATGCAACGCCAGAAATAGAAAAAATGACTAAAGCTACTAGAAAAATAGGTTTAGGTGTTATGGGATTTGCAGATTTGTTAATTCAGCTGAAAATTAAGTATAATAGTATAGAAGGACATAAATTAGGTAAAGATATTATGTCTTTTATCAGAGACAAAGCTAATAAACAATCAATTAAGTTAGCTAAAGAACGAGGTACTTTTCCTGCATGGGATAAAAGTAACTATGGTGAAGATGAGAAATATAGAAATGCTTGTCGTCTAACAGTTGCACCTACAGGAACTATCTCTATGTTAGCAGATACTTCTAGTGGAATTGAGCCAACTTTTGCATTGGCTTGGAAAAAATCTAATATATTAGAAGGACAAACTTTATATTATATAAATAAATATTTTGAGACAGATGCTAAAGCACATGACTTCTATTCAGAAGATTTAATGGAGCACCTATCTCAAGGAGGGTCATTACAGACTAGAGATGATGTACCAACATGGGCTAAAGAAATATATGTCACAGCTCCAGAAATATCTGCAGAAGATCACGTTGAAATGCAAGCAGTTTTTCAGGAAGATTGTGATTCTGGAATCTCAAAAACAATTAATTTTCCTAATGAAGCATCCATCAATAATGTTGAGTCAGCTTACTTATCAGCTTGGAAACTTGGTTGTAAAGGTATTACAGTCTATAGAGCAGGAAGTAGAGAAAAAGAAGTTTTGGTTAAAGGAACAGAAGAAAAAGAAGAAATTGTGAATGATCAATTAAATTTTTTCAATTCTATACAAATCCCCTTTAAACCTATTTCATCTGATTGTTGTGAGTCTCCTCAAATTATTATGGAGTCAGGTTGTGAGACCTGTAAAACATGTGGGTGGAGCATGTGTCATGTGGCATAAAATAAAAATAAACAGTAAAGTATAGAAAATAGGAGGTCAATTATGGCTATAGGAAGTTTATTAAGAGATAGAGATATCCAATATGTTGCTTTAAAAGATGAAGCAACTAAGACTTGGAGAATATTAGATTCGTGGAGTGATGCATTAAAAGATTTAGATGCAGAAGATGACATTCCAGATGATAACGATGCAGTACAAATTATTACAGAGGCAGCATTTATTGCTTTAATTAAAGAGGCAACTAGGCTTGGTGTGTTAGAAAACGCTTCATTAGGTGGAAATAATGTAAATGAGGATGATTTACTCGCCTTAGAGCGTGAAAATCAAGAATTACACGAAAAACTGTCGAAAATCGAAGGAAATGTAGTAAAATATAAAGAGGAACCAAAAAAACCTCAGTACTCAGAGAATTATGCAATAAAAGACAGAGCTATTCAGGCAATTATTAATTTAGCAGGTATGGCTGATGTTGAAAAAATTAGCGAGGATAAGTAAAAAATATGGCTAAAATATCAGAATTTCTTCCAGATGTGCCTCAAGTAGCTAAGACTATTTCAAATTTGAACGAACAGATTAATATGTTACAGCTTATGAAATCTGCTGGGGATACTGGACAAGCTCCTACTATTGGGTTGGATCATGTAGTCAATACATGGGTTCGACATCAAATGGCGTATCGCCAACAACTTGTAATGGATTTACAGACTATTACTTTTTCTGTACAAGAAATTAGAGGTCCATTAACACATATTACAGGTGAAGTATTTAGAAGGGGTATGAAAATTGTCCCAATAGTTAAAAACCCAGATAAAGCTCAACTAACTAGATTTAGTAGATTTTTAACTGATGCGAATGTATTTGACCAAAGTTTAGAAGAAGTATTAAGACAATTCCATTTTGATGTTAATTCAATTGATGATGGATTTTTATATTTAGCTAAAGAATATGAAGAGTTGGGTGATGGTAAAATCGGTGCTAAAGTTAAAGAAATAAGACGTTTAAACCCAGCTTTAGTAGAGTTTGATTTAGATGCTGCCGGACTTCCAAAAAATGCTCATTTTATTTGTCCATTAGACAGAACTGATGTAGCTGAAGAACCGGGCAAATCTAAAAAAGGATATAAAAGAATTCCTGCAATGTATAAATACTATCACAGGAATCAACATATGTATTTGGCAGATTCAGAAGTAATACATTTATCTAAATTCTCACCATCTGAAACTTATGGATGGTCTCCTATTTTAACAGTGTTTGAAAAAGCATTGACTCTAATAGGTATGGATAAAAATTTATATAGATATTTCTTTGAAAGAAAAATGCCAGCCTCTATGATTATGGTAACTACTGATGATCCTGAGAGTTTGAGAAGAGAAAGAGCTCATATTGCAGCTCAAACTAGACTTGATCCAAACTTTATTCCTATGGTAGCAGTATCATCTAGAAACAATAGAGGTAGAGTTGATATGGTAAGATTGTTCCACACTCTTCAAGAGATGGACTATATGCCAATTAAACAAGAAATTAGAGAAAGAATTGCATCTATGTGGGGAGTATCTCCTACATGGCAAGGAACACCTGAAGCATTTGGTGGTTTATCAAACACTACACAAAACTTAACAGTAATGAGTAGAGTGGTAGAATCAGATCAAAGACTATTCCACGACAAAATTTTTCCTGAATTGTTTAGAGCTTTTGGAATTACAGATTGGGAAATTGAATTACCACAACCTGAAGAAAAAGCTGAAGCAACTATTATTTCCCATGCTCAACAAAAAGTTGCAATTGCAAATCAATTAGCACAATTAGGCTTTACTATTGAGTTGAAAGACCCTGAAGTAGATATAAAAGAGGCTGAATTTCTAGTTAGTGGAGAAGCAGTTCCAGCAGCTAAGATGCAAGGAGAACAACAAGCAATGCAATTAGAACAACAACAGCAGCAAATTGAACAGGCTAAACAGCAGGCTGAAATGGCTCAAATGCAATCAGCTATTGAAGAGGGAGCTGGTGAAGAAGGTGGTGAAGAAGGCGAAGAAATGGAAAAAAGTATCCGTGGATTTAAAGATTTAGATGAACTTCTTGACTATAAACCAAAGGAAAAAGCAGAAGATGAAGAAGATGAAGAAGATGAATATTCACATGTGGAAGAAGTTGAAGATGAAGAAGATGATTATTAGGAGATAATATGGTTTGGATACAGAAACAAGGTAGAGAGGGCTTAATCCCCAAAAAAATTTCTGAAACTGTTCACCCTAAACAAGGGCTTCCATTTGAACGTAGAACTACTGTGTATGTGAAGCCAGAAGTTCCTGAGTTTGTAAATGAATGGTTAAATAATTTTGATTCTAAAGTTCCAATTTATTTAGTTGGAGGTTCAGTTAGAGATTCTATATTAGGAAAAGCTCCAAAAGATGTAGATGTAATTACTTTTAGTCCTAAAAAAGATGTAGAAGCAGCTCTTAAAACCGTTAAAACAAAATTCTATCAAGGTGGTAAAAATTTACCTAATTTAGTTACTGCCAATTTAGGTAAAAACCAATTGATTGATATTTTAAGTACGGACACAGATATCGAAACTGAATTAGTCAGAAGAGATTTCACTATAAATGCAATGGCTCAAAAACCTAATGGAGAAGTTATTGATCCTTTTGGAGGACGTAAAGATTTAAAAGAAGGAATTTTAAGATCACCTAAAGATGATAGTGATAAAGTTTTTAAAGATGATCCTTTAAGAATGTTTAGAGCAGCAAGATTTATTGGGCAGTTAAATTTAAAACCCCATAGTTCAGTTACTGATGCTATTAAAAAACATAGAAGTTTACTTGAAGATTTACCAAAAGAAAGAATTGGAAAAGAACTTGGACTTATATTATTTTCAAAAGATCCAACTAAAGGATTAAACTTTCTAAAAGAAAATGATATTTTAAAATATATTGACCCAGCTTTGCAAAGAACAGTTGGATTTGTTCAAAATATGGATGGACATGATAATGATGTCTGGAATCATACAATGAAAGCTTTAGAACATCATATTAAACAAGATGAAAAATATCCTGATTTAACTACCAGACTTGCAATATTATATCACAATGTTGGAAAACCTGCAACTGCCGATAAAAATAATAGTTCGTTTAATAACTATGAAGGAGTAGGGGCTCAATTAACTGAAGAAGGACTTAATATGTTACGTTTTCCTGCTGATATTGTAGATACAGTTAGAAAATTAGTTCAACACCACACTTCTCCTAAAACTGCTAAAACAGAAGGAGATCATAGAAGAATACAACTTAAATTAAGAGATGACGTAGCGAAATTAAATTACTTAGCTACTGCTCATGAAGTTGGAAAACAAGGAAATACAGATGCAGACACTTCTCACATTGTAAACTTTCAAGATAGAATTGATAATTTAGAGCCTGTAGAAGCTGAAGGTGAAGGTTCTTCTAATCTTTCTCCATTAAGTGGTAAAGAAATAATGGATGAATTTGATATTAAACCTAATAGAAAAGGTGGTGGGCAACAGATAGGACAAATCAAAGACTATCTCAATACTTTAGTTATTGAAGGTGAATTAAAACAATCTGATAAAGAGACAGCTTTAAAAAGAGCAAAGGCATACAATTCAACTTTCACAAAAAAATCCAATAATGTTTTAAAAAATTGGTTAAATATATTAAAAGCTGATGATAATGGGGTAGATATACATCCAGAAACTGGTGAGGTTTCTTGGAAAGTAGATAAAGTAGCCCATAGAGAATCAATAGAAAATAAACAAAGTGAATTATTTGATAATAAAAGACGTAACTTAAAGTTAGTTCCAAGAAAACTTACAGATAAAAATGGTAAGGAAGTTACACGATGGTGTAGACCGGGTTGGGAAAATGTACCTCAATCTGAAGGTGGTATGGTCACAGATCCTAACTCTATGTATTTTGGAAAATTCCCTATAAAAACTCATGGACATGATCCTTTCGATCCTAACTCAATGACAGAAACCAAAAAGGGTGACAAATTTATTACTGGTGTTAGATTAGCTCACGAAGATGACAATCATGATACACATAAACACTTCACAGGTGAAGGTAAAAAGGGTAAAAAGGTTCCATGGGGTATACATGATATGCATATAAGCCATGATCCATATGATGAATTTCTACATAAAGGTAGAAATAAAGCTACAGGAAATCTAAGTAGATCTCACGGTCCGGGAATGACCGACCCAGAAATTATAGCAATAAAAGATATTCAAAAAGAATATCAACTAAAAGCTCTACGAAAACAATTACCTTTATTAACTACAGAACTTGATAAACAATATAATAGTGAAACACCTGATGTAAGAGCTTTAATGACAGGTATTATGATGGAAACAGGGCTTAGGATAGGGAATCCTGCTGATGCAATTAAAAAAATAAAAGATCCTAAAGTAGCAGAGTCATATGCAACTTCTACATTTAAAAAGAAACACATATCAATAAAAGGTGATACAATTAGATATAATTTTCCGGGAAAAAATAAAACTATTCAATCTGGTTCTTTTAAACATAAAGGATTAGCAAAAGGTTTAGAAACTATTTTAAAAAATAAAGAAGAAGATGATTTTGTGTTTAAACAGAACGATAAGTTTTATAACGAAGGTGAAGTTCAGAAATATCACAATAAGATTATGAAAGTTGCTAAGGGTCATGTAATAAAAAATCATAATTTTAGACATAGAAAAGCAACTACTATGACAATTAAAAATGTTACTGAATTTATTGAGAAAGCAAAAAATTTATCTTTTATAAAGACAAAGGGAGATTTTCAAGACTTTCAAAAACGAATGGCTACTGATGCAGCAAGACAATTAAATCACCCAGATACTAAAGGTGAATTTTGGAACACTGATATGACTTTAAAGTCTTATATTATGCCAAGTTCATTTTCTTATGTTGATGAAAATAACGATCAAGTTTTAATAAAAGATCAAGTAGATAACGAAAACAAAAAACTTTCAAATGACTATCAAAATAGAATGGGAGAATTAACAGGCACAAAAAAATATGAGAAAGTTCCACTTAAAACTGTACAATTAGATAAAGCCTATGATGGCAAAGAATTTGATCCAACTAGGAAAAAAGAGAAAGATATAGACACTTATTTTGAAAATAGGAAAGAGAAAGAGGAAGATAGGAACTATGGGTTAGATAAAATTCCACCTCATATGAGACCTAGACCAAAATATTATACTAAAACATGGATTGAAGGATTAGCGGATAAAGGATATATATCTCCTATGATTAAATCTTTTAGTCCAGATAGTTCTAAAATGTGGTTCATTCAAGGAAATACAGATTTCGTAGCACATTTAGACTCAACAGGAGTAAGTCATGTTGAAAAGGCTACCTTTGCTCCATTACCCTCAAATGCTACTAATACAATAAGTTACGCCCCATCAGCCTCAAATAAGAGACGGGAGGAAGATACTGATGAAGAAGAAGAATAAAACACTTAATAAATTATTAAAATTATTAAAAGAAGGAGGAGGAGCTGCCACTTCTGGAAGCTTTGGAGATGGTGGTGGAACTGTATTCACATCTACCGATTCAGGTATATTTACTCCTACTTATGGTGGTGGAGGTTCTAAAAGACGTAGACCTCACATCAGAAAACCAAAAACAAAGAAGAGTGGTATTGAAAGATTAGATGCATTTCTTAGAGAATTTAGTCCTGTGCCTAAATCAGTAGAAAAAAGTAAATTAACATCTGACGCATTAATTCAATTAGTTGATTCTGTTAGAAAAGCAGAATATCCAACTAGAGGTTATGGGGGCAATTTAGGTAGGAAACAATTAGATTGGAAGAAACCTAATAGTAATGAAGAACCTCCAAAAGTTTCTGAATTTAAAGGTGAAATTAATCATGAAGAAGATGAATCAGCAGTGATTGAACAAAAAGATATGGAACAAAAGATTAGAAATTTAGATGATAAATCTAGAAAAGAAGGTAGAGATCATTCAACTGAAGATGAAACTATGTCAGCAGATACACCTGAATTAGTTACTTTAAAAGGTTTATCTCCATCAGCTGATGATTCTAATCCTTATAAAAGAGGAGGCAAGATGGATAATATTGATGATAATCCTGAAATAAAAAAGGATGAATTAGATAAATTTATAGACAAATATCTAACTATAGATAAAGAAGTAGGTGGGGCAGCTACTCAAACAACTTTTCAAGAAAGAGAAGTACTTGATGAAGATGAGGATGAAAAAGAAGAAGACATGATTGAAGAAGAAAAGCATGTAAAAGAAGTAGTGCATCCTAAAGGACAAAAAGAAACATATTCTACAGATGAATAGAGGAAATACTCCTCAAAATCTAGTATAATAATATAGAACAATATTTAGAAAAGGGGGACAACATGTGGTACACTCCACAGGTGTTGAAAGGTATCAAATAGCTTGACAAATCCAAAATATGTGATAAAATATAATAGAAGCACTAAAAATAAATGTGATAGATGTGGTGGTTTTATAATCTTTGATGAAGACAATGATTTAAAATGTGTGCAGTGTGGAAGACAAATAATACTAAAATTAGCAAGGAGCAAACATGTGGAACAAAGGAGAGACAAAGATACCGGTAAAGGCACAATCAGAACTGGTAAGAAGAAGACAAGCGGGAACAACGTGGACAAGTCTATCGGAATGGCTAAAATCAGCATTCGGGATAGAAATACACCGAACCAACATTCAAAGATGGTACGACAAAGAGGTTTATTTAGATCAAGAAGATGAACTATTAGATCCTGAAGTAGACCCTACTTATCATATTAAGATGAGTAAAAAAGCAGAAACCTATAAAGCGGAATCTAGGTATTTCAAAAAATTATATGAGACTACAATCAAAGATCAAGCTAAACAAGAAATCTTTGAAGAATCAATTATTAAATTAGCACCTGCATTTAATAAAGCTAAAAAAGTGAAGATTCGAAAGCCTTCAGGAAAAACTAAGGGTAACAGTGCTCAAAGTATGATTGCTCCTTTAACTGATACTCATGTTGGAGATAGAGTTGAAAGTGATCAAATGGCAGGTTTGAATCATTACAACATTGACATCTTCAACCGAAGGCTTTATGGATGGGCAAATCAAGTATTAACTCTTGCTGAAATGCGAAGAACTTATGCAGAAGTTGACGAACTTGTGGTTCCAATGCTTGGAGATATGATTAGTGGTGATATTCATGAAGAACTTGCTAGAACTAATGTTGACAATTGTATGGGACAAATGATTAGGGGAGCAAATCTTATTGCTCAAGCTCTAATGTTTCTAGCTCCTCATTTCAATAAAATGAGAGTTCCTTGTGTAGTAGGTAATCATGGTCGTATGACTAGGAAACCTCCTATGAAAGATAAGCATCAAGATTGGGATTATATGTTATATCAATGGATTGCAGCTTTCTGCAGAAATCAAGATAACATTGAATTCCATATTCCAAAAACATTCTCAACTACAATAGAAGTAGCTAACAGACAAATATTTTTAACACATGGAGACTTTATAAATGGAGCTGGTAGTGGTACTGCTATTACTAAAGGTGTGTTAAACATGAGAAATGTACTTCAATTCAGGAGAGGATTAGAAGATGAGATTAGAAATCTTGAGATTAAAAATCTTGAACAATCAGGAATGTCAACATACTTTGATACAGTATTGATGGGACATTTTCACCGAATAGATGAAATAGATATAGGTACAGGAGCAATACATTTGTGTGGCTGCATGAAGGGTGGAGATGAATTTGCTATGCAAAGAGTTCAAGCAATCAATAAACCAAGACAACTTGTATTATATTACCATCCAAAATATGGAGAGATTGGTAAGGAAATCATATATTTAAATAGATACGATTCTACAGAAAGCGAATTTAATGATGTTATACCAGAAGTATGGCATACAAATCTACCATAAACGAGGACTAAATATGAGTAATGTAATTGAATTAAATGATGAAAATTTTGGAGACGAAGTTATAGAATCTTCTAAACCAGTATTAATAGATTTCTGGGCAGCGTGGTGTGGTCCTTGTAAAATGATTGCTCCATACGTAGAAAAGATTAGTAAGGATTATGAAGGAACATTAAAGGTATGTAAGTTAGATGTAGATGCGAATCCAGTTATGGCATCAATTTATGAAATAAAGTCTCTCCCTACACTATTAATTTTCAAAGATGGTTCTCAAGTAGATCAAATGGTTGGTGCAGTGAGTCAAGATGTAATATCGTCTAAAGTTGATGCATATATATTTGGACAAGATTTAACTGAAATCCCCAAATAATAAGCTAATTTTATTGTATTTTTCGGAAGTTTAAAGCCAAAAGTTAGTATAATAATATAGACAATTAGTATCAATATTCAAATCAAAGGTTATAAATGAGGATATGTCAACTATAGATATAATAAAAATTGCCTTCTTCATTGGAGGAAGCGTAACCATAATGCTAATTGTAGGAGAATATACTAGCTAAGAGGACCAAAACATGAAATTAAGACTGCCGAATTTTAAAAAAATTGGAAATATAGCATTAAATATATTTACATTTTTAACTGTAATTATAGGAACAATAGGTGTTGCAATTACTACAGTTAATCCTGTGAACTTATGGTGGAATATTGCCCCTATACAAACACCACTTGGAATTATTACTTATTCTAAAGTTATGCAATATTTTGAATTTATTCAAGCATATTATTATTTTGCATTAGGAGCATCAGCATTTACAATTCTCTTAGGACTTGCAATACATCTTAGAAGTTTATCACAATTAATTAAAATATTAAAAGCAATTCCTATGAATATTTTAAAATCTCCACTAATATTATATAAAGACCTTAAACGATTGAGAGATTGGATATTTAATAAAATAGAATACCTCAATTCAGAATCAACTAAATGGAGAAGATTCTTCACAGTCATGAAATCTCCATATAGCATGCTTAGAGCCTTTGGGCTTAACCCCCAGATGGCAATAGGTTTATTGGCAGTTGGTGGTACAGCAGGTACAGCAGTAGCAGTAAATGAAATTGTAATTGAAAGAAGTTTTGAAAACCGTTCTCCGGGAATTTACTCTGCTCCCGGTGAATATCCAGATGAAGAATTAGAAAAACTTATGGCGTGGAGAAAAGATAACCCTAACGATAATACGCTTAGGATTGTTCTTGGTACTACTCCTGTAGAAGAAATAACTATATCTAATGTATCTGTTGGTACTGCATTTTCTGGTTCAGCATTACCTAGTGGAAAGACAGAAGCTATTTTAATTGAAGGAAAGTCTGGGATGAATACCAGATTAGAAATAGGGGAGTTGGTTTTTGAAAGAAACACTTGTAAGACTCTTACGTTGAGTGATATAAATGCCTATAAAGTAGTAGTTCAACACAACATATCTGATGGTCAGTCTATTGCACAGACTATTGGAACGTCTAGAGATTTGCGAATTAGTGGTGGTAACTTTATGGCTAAGAAGCTTTCAACTGAAGGTGGATTATATGACCGAATCTGGCTTGATAGTGGTTCGTTAACTTCTACAAATGCTAAGATTAATAAATTAAATTTGTCAAATATTGTAAGCAAAGGTGGAACTTGTGTAATTAGACAGGCTGACATAGGGTTACTTACAATTCAATACAATCAAACTGGACACGACCAAAACTTTGCTACTAAGGAATTTGCAGTTCAATCTAGTACTAAAGCTAGTATTTGGGAAGTTAATGATAACAGAGAAGTTTTGTTAACTGAGCCTGCAACACAATAAAATTATGGATAATTTAAAGAATATGAAAGTATCAATAGGATTAGTAATAGCCATTATAGTTCAAGCGTTTGGACTTATTTGGTATGTTGCACAACTTGATTCAAATGTTACTTCTTTGAATGAGTCTGTTGGAGCTTTACAAGAACAAGCTACTACAGTTGATGTTGCAGTTCTTCAAAAGGATTTAGAAAATATTAAGGAAAAAATTCTAGTGATGGATGAAATGCACAGTATGAAGTTTGACCCATCAGAATTAGAAGAAGCAATAGATGATATAGAAAAAATAATTGCAGAGCTTTCAACTAAAGATGCACTTATAGAAAATGAAATGCGAACTATCATGTCTGACCACGGGGGTTTTGCTGAGGTTTTAAAACAACTTAATGCAGCTGGTTTATTGCCAAGTGGAGAAAAAAGAAGTTACGGAGACTATTAGAAAAGAAATTGGATAACATTAAAAGATAAAACGATAAATGGAGGACATTAATATGTGGGGAAAAGTAAGACCACAAATTTTTCTAGCTATTATTGTACTTGGTGGTTTAAGTGCAATTGGAGTGATTTATGGACACATTGAAATTGCTACAGGATGTACAGGTGGAATTATAGCACTCGGTATGAAGGTTTTAGAGAGTGAGTAAAATTAAAAAAGTTAGTGTGACTAAAAGACAATTTATAGTCTTTACTCTACAAATAGCATTAATTATTGGTTGCATAGTATCAATTATAGTAATTGGAAATATTTACGGAAATTAAGATTGTTATTATAAATTAATTAAAAATATAGAAAAAAGAAAAGGAGATGAAAAATGTTATCAAAGAAAATAGGAAATTCTATTATTAAAAGTTTACCTGTTGCAGGAGCTTTAGCAATTGGTGTAGGAGCAACATTAGCAGTACTTAATAGAAGCAAACTTGAAAATAGAATATTTGATAAATTAACTGCAAGACAGATTATAAAAGAGTCTATTCCTTTGCAGTAAAATTACTTAGTGTAATAGACAATTTTATTGAAAAAAAGGGTATAATAAGTTATGGATGATAACGAAGCTGATATTTTAGGTGCTGTTCAAGAACTTGGAGAAGAAGTATTTATTGAATCTCAGAGATTATGCCCAGAAAATTCAGGGTGGTTAAAAACCAGTGGGCAACTTATCCCAACTATGGGAGGGTTTGAAATTATATATGAAGCTCCACATGCTAGATTAATACATGATGGAAAAGAATCAGATGAACAATACTATGAACAAAAAGTGAAAAGACATAGAAGAAGGAGAAGAGGAATGAAAAGTCCTTTAGCTTTAAAAATTGATGCTAAAGGAATAGGAACAGGTAATCCTAATAGACCTCCAAAGGGTAACTATGATGATTTAAGATCATTACTTAATTTAAAAAGAATGTCTAATACTGTTCCAGTAAAAGCACATACAAAAAAATTCTTTGGTCGTAGACCAATGTTAAATCCAGAAACAGGTGAATGGAAAGTAGTAAGTACAATTGCTCAAAGTCCTAGACCTTTTATTGATGATGCTTATAGAAAAGTAATTAAAAGAAAAAAGTATAGAGACGTTAGTAAAGTATTGGGAATTTCTTTTCCAGCGAAATTGGGGAAAGGAAGACAAGAAATTCTAAGACGATTCTTATCAATATAAAGGAGGAATAACATGGTAGACGTTAGTAAAGTTACAGCTGAACAAGAGTATATAATAGCCAGACATTCACGCATGGTTGGTAAAATATTAGATTTGGTTGAAGCATCTATGCCAGAAGGAAATCAACTCGAAAAACTCAAGAAGCTCATTCAAGTCCCACTATATGACTATAGAAATGAAATGATTAAGTTGGTTTCAGGCGAAGCTGGTGCAGAAATTACTGAATAATATATAATTTATATATAAAATTCGTAATATTTATGGTAAAAATGCATTAAAATGTAGTATAATATAACAGATAGGGTAAATATACCCTTTTATAATATAATTCAGAAGGTCGGGGGTGGCTAAGACCAACCTTGAGAATTAAAAAAATAAATTATTTTTAGTCTGGAATGGACTGGAAAGGACATAGGAGGTCGTAAATATGTCACAGGAACAAAATTTGGAGAAGCATATGGAAGGTACTAACCTTGCATTATCTGCTGTAGCAGAAGTGCTTGCCAAGATGGACGAAAGACTTACGAAAGAAGAGGAAGAGGATAGAATAGACGAGGAAGAGAAAGCGATAGAAGCTGAAAAATCAGACTTAGTAAAGGCTGTAGCTTCAGAAGTTGTCTCTATGATTAAAGAGGAAAACCCTCTTGGAATGGATGTTGATGGTAGTAAAGAAAGGAAAGCAAAGGCAGCAGCACCTCGATATGATGATGCTCAAGCAGCCGCTAACCCGACTACTAAAATCGAAGATCAGCAGTCAGTAATCCAAGCTGCAGACATGGAAGATGAAGACGAAGAAGAAAAAGCTTCATACAAAGCTGAAGATGACGATAACGGTTCTGATGAAGAGCCTGTTGACAAAGCTGAAGATGAAGACGAAGAGGATGTCGAAAAAGCAGACGATAACGATGACGAAGAGGATGATGACGGAATGAAAGCAATGAGGAAAGAACTCGATGCTTTAAGAAAGACTGTCGCAGCCTACGAAGCAAACATGGAAAAAGCTATCGAAGAGCAGTCTGAATCAAGACTACGCAAGATGGGCTTTAGAGAAGAGAATGGTCTTCAGAGACCAGCTCTTATAAATAACGAAGCACTGGGTACAGATGGAACTACTCCACTTGTAAAACGTGCTGCAAGTGGTACTGATGTTGCAGACGAACTTTCTGGCTTGTCTTACAAGCAATTAAGAGACCTACAACACAAAATAGATACTGGTGACACTACTGGTGTTCCTAGAGAACTACTTGGATAAATTAAATTTTAGTAAACGAGGAGAAAATTAATTATGGCAAATCCATCATTATCTGAGTATATTGCTCAGTCTCAAAGAGGTTTGTACTCGTCTGTATTCGGACCTGAATACTTACAGAAACAGACTTACTTTACAGTGGACACTGCTACAGGTATTTTTAATACTACCTATGGTAGGAAAGTTTGGCATGCGTTAAACAACCAAACTCGTTTTTTCAATGCTGTCCCAAGAACTGTTTGGGGCAACACAGCTGGTTGGAGAATAAGAACTGACCGAGGTTCAAGTCGATCAAGACCTGTAACTGAAACTGGTTCACTCCCTACAGTTGACATTTCTAACATTGCAAACGTATCTAGCTTGCCTAGAATCGTTTCAACTACTTTCGGTGCTTCAGTGAAGTCAGTCTTTACTGCACAGCTAGAAGGTGGTGTTGGTGATGTTCTTGCATTAGAAAACGAAAATGCACAACTTGACCACGTTAAAGAAATTAACGAAGAATTAATGGCAGGCTCTGGATACGTTGTATCAGCTGGTTCTACAACCACTGGTGTGGTCCCAGCGGCTGTCGCAAAAAATATTAAGATAGGTGACAGTGTTGCCTATTGGGATACATCTGCAAATGGTTACATTGATACTGCTGGGATGGCAGTGAGTGGTGTGAATACAACTGATGGTACTATCACACATGCTTCAACTGATTCAATAACTATTGCTGACGGTGATGGTATGATTGTTGTGTCAAGAGCAGGATTGACATCTATTGATGATATCGTTCAGGCAGATGGTGCTGTTGTTGGTGGGTCATATGACTCAAATGCAACCTTCGCTTCAGGCGGTGGAGTACAAGCGTATGACTTAACATTTGGTGACAGAGCTGCAGGTAACTGGAACGCTGCTGCTACAGTTAAGGATAACAACGGTACAGGAAGAGATTTATCTCTAAACCTACTTGATGATTGTATTCAATCAGTAAGAACTAATGGTGGAGAACCTAAACTAATCGTTATGGGTCACGACCAATATTTCAAACTTGAAAGATTATTACAATCACAGCAAAGATATTTAGGACAGGAAGAGTACCAAGTTGGTGTTGGTTCTGAAAGAACCTTCCCCGGAACTCGTACTGGTCTAGTTCTTGCTACTTACCAAGGTATTCCAATACTTCCAGATGCTGACACTCCAAAGAGTGTTAGTACAGCTGACGCAGTTTTGGGTTCAAACGTATATGTTTTGGACACAGACTACCTTGAAATAGCTGTGGCACAACCAACACAGTATATAGAAAACAGAGATTACTTCGCAGCTAATGCGTTAGTAGTCAGAGGTTTACTATACACTATGGCAGAAATGCGATGTCACAACTTCTTTGTACAAGCTAAGATTGTTGATTTAAATACATAATCTTTAGTTAGTTAACAAGAAACTTTTATGGGATGGGGAGCTAGTTCTCCCCACCCATTATTATAAAATGAATGTGATGTAATGTAATGGTGAATAATGAGAGTTGTATATAAAAATGGTGTGTTGCAGAGTCTGGATGTCCAGACAAAAAGAATGGTCGGAGAAGTAATGAATCTAATCGAAGCTTCATTACCCGATACTTCAGCAACAAAAGCTTTTAAGAAATCTATAAAGCAAGCCATGTGGCGTACAAATCGTAATATTCAAGATGATGTGAACGGTATGTCTTTCACAGATATAAATGTGAACATGGAGAAATAAAAAATGTCTAAACATACATTTAAACAATCAAGCGTGACTGGCGATACTAGAGGGTTAGCCCGACTAGCGTTAGGATACGATTGGAACTACTTGGCTGATGCCGAGACTTTATTATTTGGAAGCACAGATGAAACTGCTTTCAGAATGCAAAACATCACCGCTGGTACTGGTATTACTACTGGTACAGGCACTCTCTATAAAGCTAATGTTACAGTTGCAGGAGACTTGATTACTACAACTATCGTTATGGATATAACGGGTCTAGACTCAAGTGCTAATACAGATATTATTGGAGTAGACTCTACTGCTAACAGTCACATTGGACAGGTTACTGCTGCCCTTAATGGAACAATCTTTGCAGGGGAAATAACTTGCTTAGAAACCCCGGCTGGTGGTGAGCCTGACATTGACCTAGTATCTGGGGATGAAGCCACAGGAACTGAAGATGCAGTATATACAGGACTTACTAACAGTACAAAGTTGTTCGATGCTGGACAAGATTGGGTGGGTGGTTTACATGCCAACCAATACCAGACAGCGGGATTAACAGCTATGCCAGCTGCTGACCAGTACTTGTACTTGTCAACTGGTAATACTGATAATGTTAACGATACTTATACAGCAGGTAAATTCAAAATAGTACTTTACGGTTACCCAGCGTAATAAATAATTAATTAAGTAGCCATCTTTTAATCGAGGTGGCTACTTAGAAGAAAATAAATAAATCTACGATATTAAAGCTGTCTTAGAGCAACTTTCTGAGCAGCTTCGTAGATATACTGATAAATTAGGATAGATTTAAAGGAGACTTAAATGGCAGGCTTTACAAATAGTTATGATAAATCATGGGAATGGAAAGAATGGAATACTGATCCTAGTACTAGAACTTCCGTAGCTCCCTATGATAGATATGTACCTTTTAGTGGTACTGTAGGAACAAGTGCTGTTGATTTAATCAATATATATGCAGGTCCATACTATGAATTAGATCAAGGTGGTGCTGCAGGAACTACCGCAAGTTGGGAAAAGGCTACTACAGGTAGTCCCGGAATAAACCAAATTTTAAACCCCTCAATTGAACACACAACCATCTCCGAATTTACAGCAGATGGTTCAGCTATATCAAGAACTACTTCAAACCCTCACTTAGGTTCAGCAGAACTTACAGTTAACCCTACTGGCTCTGCAGCCAAAGAAGGATTTTATGTTACTACAACTTCTATTGCTGGTGGAGGAGCCGATTTAAATCAAAATACAGATAGATGGATAGTAGCTTCAGGAATGGTAAGAGGAGCAACTGCTGAAGGTGATGCAGTAGTGCAAATCACAGATTCTGATGGAATTGCTCTAGTTACTGGAACTGCAGTTAGTTTAAGTACATCTTACCAAAGAGTAAGTGTAGCATACAATATTCCGTCAAGCCAAACCCCAGCAACCTATAGAGTAAAATACTGTGCAAATACTGACCATGATATTAATATGTACTGGGATTCTTTGATGTGGGATGTTAGAAAAGATTCAACTGTTGTTGATTATATAGATGGAAGCCTAGCAGGTGGAAATGGATATGAATGGGAAGGCACTGCAAACCTATCAAGATCAAGACATATTTCACCTATAGGAGTAATTAGAGGAATTAGTATTAGAAACACTCATGCTTCTAATGTATTATATGTAGCATTTGATTGTACTGCAGAAGCAAGTACAGCAGCAATTAAATTAAGTGGTAACGATACTACAGAACATAATTGGTTCTCAAGTAATCACCCATTAGACTTCAGAAAGAATGTCTCTGTTTATGGCAGTAGTTCAAGCACAGGCTATGAAGGTGTAATTTGGGGAACATCATTTCCAGTAGGATAAGGAGAAAACTGTCATGACAATGACTGCAGAACAAATTGCTACAACTAATAGGGATATGTATCAAAGTGTATCTGACAATGCTTCATTAGCTTTATTAGAAAAAACTGAAGGAGGAAAGGTAACACTCAAGCAAATTTCTAAAGCTTTAGATGAATTTAAAAGATTATATAAAGCAGGAATTGCATCCCCAGCTGAGATTATGACTCTGTATAGAGCTTATCCTAATGATGAAACATTTAAAAAGGAAGCAATAAAATTTGAAAAGGAAAACACCGAACCAGTAGTATTAGGAGGTCCAGCGTCTGTTGAATTAGTAGATAGAGAAGGACATCTTATCACTACAGTTGCCTTAGAAAAAGCTTTCGATAATTATATGAAAAGCTTTAGAACTAGGAATGCTATGGTTTTACATTCAGATGTACAAGTAGGTTGGGCTTTACCAGCTTATATTAACAAAGCTGGACAAATATTTAAAAGTGGTGTTAACGATAAAGGTTTGTTCTTTATAACTGAAATGAGAAATGATACAAAAATCTCAGATAGAGTTAAAGAACAAATAAATGAAGGAAAGCTAAAGTCATATTCTATTGCTGGTTCAGCAACTAAAATGCAGAATATGAACAAAGGCTTAGAATCTTATATGCAAGTAGATGACTTGGAACTTGCAGAAGTAACTGTATGTGAGAAAGGAGTGAATCAAGGAGCTTCTTTTGATCTACTCAAGTCAGACAACCCAGCACAAGGTTCTTGTGCAGATGGTAGTTGTTTAAATAAATCAACTTCAAAATCAAGAGAGGATATTACTATGATATTAAAATCAAATGGAAACATAGACTTTACTCAGACTTTCTTTAATTGGGTTTCAAAAGAGAGTAGTGATCCATTAGTAGGAAATAAGATGTTTGCTACCCTAGAAAACTATCATGGTAGAGAAAGAGTCCACCATAATCTGTTAGACGAACAAGGATTTCCAAAGGAATTGGAAGCGGAATTTGCAAGGTACACTCCAATAATGGAAAACCCAAAGTACGTTCCTTGGGTTGTTAATGAAGCAGGTGAGGAAGCTGGAGCAAATCATTATGAGGAAGCTCTAACACCTCCTAAAGCAGTCCTTCCAGTAACAAAGAGTTTCTTAAATTGGATGGAAAAGGAGGGCAAGGAAACCGATGCGTTTGCTATTGCTACTGCTCAAGCTAAAAAAGAAGGTTATGACGATTTTTCAGAAGGAAGCGAAGGAAGGGAAAAGCGGAACAAGATCGCTGAAGATATTAAAGGAATGAGTGATAAGGATTTAGAAAAATGGATACTTCCAGCACTTGCTGGAGCAGGAGTGGGAGCACTTCTATCATCTAACAAAACTAGAGAAGACACTGAAAAATTAAAGCTTAAAGATAAAAAGTAAGGGAAACGAGGAAATGAACAACTCGTATTATCAAATTTTAAAAAGACTTTTTCTTCATAAGGAAGAAGAAGTAGATAGTTTGAGAAACCCAGACATAGAGAAAATCTTACCTTTACTAGGAAGAATAATAGCAAAACCAGCTACTAAAAAAATTGCTGGGGAAGTTGCTGGGGCTTATGCGGGTAAGAAGATAGCCGAACATCAACAGAAAAAAGCTCAAGCTCTTGAAAAAAATGATGAAGCTATTATCTATGAAATTCAAGGAAACAAAAAGAAACCAAGAACTACTGGGAAACAAAACATAGGTATAGGACAAGGAAGCTATGGAAGACGTAGCAAGGAAACAAAGGACACAAAATATGGCACTTATTAAAAAATCAAGGAAATGGGGAACTCACCCTCATCAGATAACTAAATATGATATTCAAAAAAATATCAAGGAAAGGGAGAACAAGGAAACCAACCTTGATATTCTAGATGGGAAACCACTAGGAAAGGAGAATAAAAATGACTCAGACTGAATGTTGTAATCTAGAAAATTGTTGCCAAGATGAAGAATGTGATTTAGATGAATGTATCTGTGAAGAAGAAGGACTATGTAAATACGAATGTGATGAAGAAAAATAACAAGGAAACAAATGTTGTGGAGGTGAGTGTGGTTGTATAGATTAGATTTTTTATAAACTAATCAAGGAGGAAATTTGGAAACCAAGAACATATTAGTAATTCTTTGGGAAATCTCAACAAATATGTTAAAAGAAATTACTTGGAAACTAAAGCGTTCACTTAAAATATTAATGGGTAAAAATCCATATAAGTAAACACCATTTCACTTCCCCTACTCAAATAAACTTGGGTAGGGGAAATTTTTATTGACTTGACAATGCTAAAATATATGCTAAAATTTAATAAGAAACAAATTACAGTATAGGAGATTTATGCAGACATTCAATATCATTGGGCTTGACTTTGGATTGTAGTGTGATAAAATTAAAGAATAAGAAATTGAGTGAAAGAGGAGAAATAATATATGAGTTTTGAAAGTCCTGTATCAGCATTACTTTGGATAATGTTTTTAGGTTTTATAGTTAGTGTAGCAGATGGGTGTGTGGTGTTAGTATGATGAAAGGTAAATGAGTTGAGTAAAGATGAGAAAAATGATGTAGCATATACAATGTATTCATTGTTTAAAGACAATATAAAAGAGGAGAAAGATGACTAATAAATATAGAACATGGGATAATGTAGGTGTTTATAAATATAATGTAAATGAAACTACAACAGTAAAACAGTTTCTATTACATAGACCTGAATATTTTATACAAGTTGTAGGTTCAGATGATGGTTATTCAAGATTTGAATTATCAGATAGAGCAAAGGGAGATATAAATACTTTTGTTGAATACTTTAAAATGTGGGTAAATGACTATGACAATAGAGAAAAGTTTAATGGACACCCTAAAAATTGGCACAAACTAGATAGAATAAATGAAGTTGAATACTTTGGAGAAGAAATTGAAACAGATGATGAAGAACTTTTTAATGAAGTACTTGAAAACAAAAATGAGAATTATATTAATATAGAGTTTGATATGGTACAAGGAGTAGATGGACAAATTGGATTTCACACTACACCTATTCAAGCAGAAATTTCTATATTAACAATCTTAAGTAGAACAGGAGATTGGTGGAAAGTATGTACAGAAAGTTTAGATGATTGGTGGTTTTAATGATTAAGAAGATATTTGGACAATGGTTAGAACCTACATCAACAAAGCAGTATCAGTTCTATCGTGATGGTATAACTGATGCTTTGATTCATGGTCGTAGAGATGAGAAGAAACTAGATGAGTTTCTGTTTAGCCATTTTTATAAAAGAGGATATGACTTTGGTATGTGGTTATGGAATGAACAACAAGAGGATAAAGATGAGTAATTTAATGGAATATATGATTCAGATTGCAGACCAAATTAGAGAACTGCAAGAAGATGCAGATGATAAAATGGAAGTAATTTTAAAAGAAATAGCATTAATTCAAGTTAAACTACATGAATTAGATGAAAAGATTAAGAAATAGAGTATAATAGTATATGATAGGGGGTATAAACTATGGAAGAAAATACTAGACGAAACCACCCTGAAGATGATAATCTCCCACAAAATAAATATAGAGATAGTTTTCTTACAAATGGGGCAACTAAAATAATCTCTTTGACAAGAAAAGAATGTTTATTTTTAGATGATTGTTTTACAGTCATTATTGATGGTAGAGAAATGCAAGGGTTAACAACATTAAGGAATATGTCAGGTTCAGCGACAATTCCTGTTTCAGTTGATTTAATACAAAAAGTTGGTAGAGCAGTTTTATTTACTACCGACAATAGAAATGGTGGAAAAGAAGCATTAGTGGAAGTAGATGAAAGTGATTTACTTGCTTTAAGGGAAGTAGCACAAAGCTATATCAAAATAGATGGGGAACTAATAGGAGTATCACTTAAAAGAAAAGTTCTTTCTTTACTCTTAGAGAATAGTTATTCTCAAGAACTTAAGAAGCAAAAAGATATTAGATATTGGTTAAGAACTTTGAACCAACTTTCTCCAACAGAACATTATGACCAACATCAATGGACATATACTTTAGAGAAAAATGATTTTCTAACAGAGGAGAAGAATTAAGAAGATGGATACAAATAACATCAATCTTATAGTTATTGCTTGGACATCTATCATTGTTACATTCACAACATTCTTATTAACTTATGTTAATTACAAAATTTTGAGGGTAACACTAGATATTTATAATCAAGCAAGAGCAACAAGAAAAGAATTACAGAAATCAAATATGATAAATAAAGATATTAAAAGATTTATAGGTGGTAGATAATGACCATGCTATATATACTCTCTAATGGGGGGGTGTCAATCGAAAGGGTTGACACTCTCTTTTTTTATGTTAAAATAAAAGTAATGAATTTTATAACAGGAGAAAAATGGGTAAAGAAATTATAAGTGATGATACAAGAATTGGATTAGCTTGTGATATAGCACATTATATATTAACAGAATATATACACCCACAACTTGTATATGCTTGTATTGAAGATGACCACATCATTGAAGATAATCCTAATGGAGATGGTACTCAATATACAAAGTGGGGGCAAACTTTATTCGACCCTATCTATGATACTGTAGAGGGAATGATAATGGAACATTTTGTAGAGGAGAATAAATATGAGTAAATGTAATATGTGTAATGGGTTAGGCTATTTAACTGTTGATTGGAGTAACTCAATTATAAAAGACTACCAAAGAAAACATATTGAAAAATGCGATAGTTGTAATTTGTTTAATACAGACCAACAAGCAAGGAGCAAGAATGAAACAAGAAATTTTTACAACTATAAGCGTTGACGATTGGCATGGCTTTGAAATTGATGGTGTTCAATATGATTTGAACTTGTATGCTGATGAAGATAATAACATACAAGCCAACATTTACAGATGCACAAAAAATGCTGATGACACATGGTCAACTGATACAGAAACTAAAGAAAATACAATTTTAGAAACTGTATCAGATATTGATATTGAAATTGATACAAAAGAAAACAATCATAATAAGGAGCAAGAATGAGTGGATTAATTACAGATATTACCAACGCATTATATGAACTTGAAGAGTGGAATTCTGAATCTAAAAAATGGGAGCATGTATACAAGGGGCTTCAGGCTTTGCCTAATCATATTGTTTTCATGATAGCAAAAGAATGTGGAGTAATAACAGAAGTTACAACTAGTAGTTACTTCAAGGAGAACGCATGAGTGAATGTAATTTTTGCAACGAACAAATACCTGATGATGTTCCATTCACATACTATGGGGATAGTTTTCCTATGTGTGATGATTGTATAACTTATGATGACTTAGACAAGGAGAAATAATGAAAGATTATACTGTTGAATTACAATATGGAGTTTTTGGTAACAATCCAGAACCTACTAATTATGTGGTTTACGAATGGGGAGTATGGAAAAAAGGTTCAGTTTTAGAGGGTCAAGATTGCAAGACTTTTAAAGCTATGTATGAACCAACAGAAAAAGGCTTGAAACAAGCTTTAAAGGATTATCCATCAGCTTCTGAAGGTTTTAGAGAAGCACACAATACTTATGACCATTTACCTGATGAAGATGGATATGTAACAAATCCTGATGGAAGATGTTTTCATGAATATGATTGTTGTGGCTGTAGTCCTGAATATTAAAAAATCCTTTCACTTGGATAAAGGGGAATGGAATTGACAAATTACAAGATACAGACTATCTTTAAACCATAAATAAACAATAAACAATAAACAATAAAAGGAGAACGCATGAGTGAATACGAATACGAAGTAGAAGAATATTCACAAGACACAAGAACTTTTACGCTTGAGTCAAACAAGAAACTACCACAAGATGTTGTAGACAGAGTTTATTACTCAGAGTGTGGCTTATGCCATGTTGATGTGGACATAGAACACGACATTACAGGAGAAGTATACACTGTCCTAAAAGATGAGGGTTACGATATAGACCACAAAAATTTTAATGGATTAAAAGTTACCACTAGGTTTTCAGGCACAGTATATGGAGATAATGGCGAAGTAGAATCAAGTGGCGAGTTCTTTGACGAGGAGAACGCATGACTTATGAAGAAACTACAAAGAACTTAGAAGAACTAATTGCAGACTTAAAAGATTTAGGTAGTGATTATATGCAAAGTATATACGAATCAATACTAGAAGAAATTATTGTTTTATGCATGAATGCACAAAGTATGAGAAAGGAGAACGCATGAATGATGTAGAGTTAGATGACCTTATGAGATTAGTAGATGACTTAGGTTGGGAATTTGATAGAATGAGTAGTAGTGGGCAAGAAACACTTAACGATATATACAAGTTGCTCGGTATGGCACAAATACCTTATGAGAGAGGATAGAATATGTCTAAATATGAACGTATGAGTAAAGATGAATATGGAGATACTAAAGAATATGAATATACTTTTATAGTTCCCTGTGCTTATGAATATCGGATAGTAGCAGAGAGTGAAGAACAAGCAAGGTATATACTTGAGAATGGTGGAATTGATATAGCAGATGAATGGCATGATTGTCCTGATGGAAACTTACTGCTTGAAGATGAAGATTATGAAAATGCAACATTACATGAAGAATTAACAGAGGAGATGGATTAATGGCTTATCCAAAGAATGGAGAAGATATGAATAACGAAATACACACCTACGAAATAGATGACTATCTGTTAATAGTTAATGGGGAAATTGTTGCAGTTAGTGGTAATACTGATTTTGAGTATAAAACAAATAAAGTTGACGATAAAGTAACAGTAATACAAGTAATAGAAAAGTGGCAAACAGAAGATATACATAATCATATTAATGACGAAATAGAAAAGATGATTGAATCCAAAGAATCAATGGTAGACGAAACTATAGATATATACAAAGAGGATTGGAATAATCCTGATAAAACTAGAGAGAGTTTAGTAGAAGAATTAGAGATGCTACATAAACATGGAGTGCAAGGATTTGACAATATGACTTATGATGAAGTAGAATATGAATACAATGAACAGAAAGAACAACAAGTTATTGATGGCATGTATGAAGAATATGAAAACCATACACCATTTTGAGAGGTAGAGAATGAGAGGAGATTTTTTCTTCTTTATATATATGCTATTTCTTATCATGTTCTTATGGACAATAACAGAAACAGTTAAAAAAATTATGGAGATAATATTATGAAAGTAAGAGAATTGATGGGAGAATTGGGGAAACTTAATTCTGAAACAGATATTGGGTTTGCATTAACTTTGCCACAAAGTGAGTATGATTTAAAAAATAATAATCCAATTACAGATTTCTTGGATATTAATTTAGAAGATTGGATACTTATTTCAGATAGTGATGAATTGGATAACTTTGCTTTAATAAGATTTAGAGTAGAGGAAAATGAAATTTCTAGTCTATCTAATTTTCAAGATGAAGCTAAGATGTTGGTAGAGTTTAGACCAAAGGATTATACACTTGATGAAGATATATTATTTGAGATGTAATTTATAATGGGTATTGACATCTTTAAATTATATGGTAAGCTAATAGTAAGTTAAGCAATAAAACAAGGAGAAAAATGCAAAACAAAAATATAGAAACATTAAGTAATGAAATAGAAATTAGGTTAGTAAACTTGGGTAGTGAACTAGCAGAATTCAGAGGAATAAAATCTGAGTTAGAAAAAGTTATTAAACAAGTATCTAGCCAAATTATTGAAATGTTGGATACTCTTAACATTAAAAGTTTTGAAGATGAAGAAATCAAAATCTCTAAACAAGATGTGAGTAGAACTGTAATTGATAACAACGTAGCAAAAGTTGTTATCCCTAAGAAATACCTAAGTCAGATTATGAGAACTACTGAGTTCTCTAAAGTCTTAGTAAAAGAAAAAGAGGAAGTAGTAGCATGATAAACATCCTCTCTTATAGGCATAATATAATGGAACATGAAAATATATATGAAGTTGTCATTACAACTTATACTAAAGAAGATTGGTATTACATCTTGGATAAAGTTCAAGAACTAGAAATGAATGATTACTTTGATGAAGTAAGTGAAAATGGAATGACAGTCTTTTCAAATGCTTTTTCTAAAGCAGATGTACTTTGACACCATTACAGGCTCTAAACTGTCTGTAAAGGGCTTTAAAAGGCTCATATGCAGTATTTTTAAGGGGTATCTATAATGAAAAAACATACATTACAAATTATTGTTAAAGAAGAAAATGAGTATCATTTACTACTTGAAACAGTAGATGATAAGAAAACTGTTGAGGATAAAATCCTAAGTGGAGAAATACCATTAGTAGATATAGACAAGACTACCATAACAGTAAAATATATAACTGACAGTCGAGAACTATCAATATAAGATAGTTACAAATAAAGGAGAAATATGGATAAATATGAATTGATAGATGAATTAGCACAAATCCTAATAGATGAACATAGTATGGATTTGTTTGATATTGTTGTTCAAGGTTTAGAGGGTTGGGGAAATATTGACCTACAAGGTTTGGCAGAAGAATATTCATTAGAATTAACTGCTTGACATTTAAAATCAATAGTATAAGATAAAAGTGATAATAACTATTACAAGGAGAAGAAATGCCTAATTGGTGTGAAAATACAGTAGAGGTTTTTGGAGAAGAAGATGAAATGAATAAGTTCTATGAGTTCTTTGGTGGAACAGAGAAGTTTGAAAAGAACTTTAACTTTAATAATATAATTGAAATGCCTAGAGTACTTGAGGAAACTACATCTCCTGTCCGAATAATATCTGAGGAAGATTACGATAAGCTACAAGAACTTTACAAGAAACATGGCAAAAAAGATGTATGGGATTTATTTAACAAGGATAAGATATCAAAAGAAGAAAGAGAATTAATGTTTCAAAATGGTATCACTCAAGAAATCTCTGATAGATTAAAGTCATTATTTGGTTCAGATAATTGGTATACTTGGAGAAATAATAATTGGGGAACTAAATGGGATATAGGTGAGATTATTTTAAATGATATTGATACTGAGAGTTGTTCATTTAATTTTAATACTGCTTGGAGTCCACCTGAACCAATCATAGATAAACTTAGAGATATGTTTCCTAAACTTATATTTTCAGGAATGTATGTTGGAGAGGGATATGAATACGCTGATGTATTCTAGGATAGGATAATGGAGAAGTGGGAAAAAAGAGATATGAAACGAGATAGTAAAAAACGATTTAAAGACTTTAAAAATAATGTAAAGTCTGTACAAACTTTATGGGAAGTTTCTACAAAATTTAAAAGAGAAGAAAATTATAATAAGGCGAAAAAAGAATATGAAAACGATAACGAAGAATAGTAGTATTTGCACAAAGTGTGGGAATAAGAAGAATAGCCAACATAAAGCTAAACAGATTTTCCATATTAAAACACAATGTATCAGAAAGATAAACTTTAAGTTTGATAAGAAAAAGAAGATACAAGATAGATTTGATTGTGTTTATGTTTGTAAAGAATGTGGCGGAGAAAAGTTATTCTTAGAAATGGAGAAGTCTAATGACACCAAACCTGAATGAAAATAGAGATGAATTAATTAAAGAATTTACTGATGAAAATGATGGTAATAGTATGCTTGATTTTTTATATGCAAGTGATGAGTATTGGTTTAACAATACAGATATAGATGAACTCAAAAGATATATATTAGATAAACAACAAGATGAATATGTTGAAATAGGATATCAGTCTGATGGTAATTCAGTAGAGGATATATTTAGAGAAAGATGGGAACAACATGATGATAATGAATTAGAAATAGTTTTACAGAAATTCTATATGCATAATGATAAGAGAAGATTAGAAAATAATAGAAATCCATTTAAGTTTGAGGAATTATGAAAATAGATATAAGAAGTGAGAAGTGTGTTTATATAGAAATAGATGGTTGGACATTTTGTATAGATAATTCAACTGATGAACAGATTATGGAAAAGTGGGAAGAATGGAGAACTTATGGATAAATTATGTAGAGGGTATTGACAATCAGAAAGTTCATAGTAATATAGAGATAGAAAGATAAATTACAGAAAATAAAACAATGGGATTTAATAAAGCAAATAGAAATACAACAACTTGGCACAACGAGGGACATCAATTAATGGATTGGGTAAAATCTGATTATGATTTAACTGTTGCTCATAACAATTATGAAATTACAGATAATGGTTCAGAACTTCCTGATTATATGGGAGAAGAATTTAATAGAGTTGGTTGGCAAGCTTGTACCAAATGTTCTAGTAATCCGAGTGAACCATTTATTCAATGGAGATTAGTATCTGATGATTATGATAATGATGAACCTGATGATAGTGAATGGAACTTAGAAACTGTTGGGCATATTGGAATAATCTATCCTATGCAAAAAACATTTCCAATCGAGGAATTTAGTTGTTTAAGTGGTGGTGGAAAAGTATGTGATTTATGTTTAGATACAATCACTTACAAATGGATGGCTGATGAGGGTTGCCCACATATTCAAATTAAAGAAGATGGTAAATGGGTAACTCAATATGATAATAGTTTTTATGGCTAGGGTATTGACATTATTATTCTTATGTATATAATAAGGGTAATGAAGATAAATAAAGACAAGGAGTAACATGAATTTATTAGAAGCAATAAAGGTTATTGAATGGGATACAGATAATGCAACAGAAGATGAGTTAACAGAAGCTTGGCAATTTTTAGTAGATACAGGACACGCTTGGAAATTACAAGGTCGGTATGGTAGAACTGCTGAGTATTTAATTGACGAGGGTTTGATACAGGGGGAAAAAGATTAATGGATAGCACAGTATTTAAAAAAGATGTCTACGATTATTTAAAGAATAAGTCAACTAAATTTCTAAGTGAATATTTAGAAACTCATCTTGGATTAGATGAAGAAGAAGTTAGTTCAGAATTTCTTAAATTAAATCCTATTAGACTTAAGATTGCAAAAAATATATTACAAGAAAGAAATAAAACAAAAATTTTGTGAGGTTAGAATGACAGACAAAAATAAAGAAAATGCAGATTGGTTTGATAGTCATGTTGAAGTTATAGGTTTAGGTAGTTCGGAAGAAGATGAGGTTATGAAAGAACTGATTAAAAAAGGATATTTAAAAAAGCAAGAGGAAAAGAAAAATGCTAGTTGATGTAAGAAGTATTAAAAGTGGATACATAGAAATTGGAGATTGGGTAATCTATGTTGATGATAGTACAGGAGAGAAAATTATTCATTCTTGGGAAAAAGATGAAGATGGAGAATCTAGATATCATATAAAAGGAGATATCTTAGAACATACTAAAACAGGTACGAGGAGCATGGATAACGACTTTCATACTGAATATAAGTTAGAACAACAAAATGATAGATATATTCAAGATATGCTTGGAGAACACGATTATAGAGTAGAAGATAATTTAATGAATGTAGATGGACACGAAGTAAGAGATTTGGATGGTATGGCAATAACTATTCCATATAAGGATAGAAAAAAGTATAAACAACTTAATGGTTAGTGGATATAGAACTGTACCAAAACAATAGGGTATTGACAATCGAAAATCGTATGTTAGTATTAGAGTAGATAAAAAAACAACAGAGGAGAAAATTATGGCTTTAACTTGGGACATAACAAATGTGGATTTACCACAAGAAATTTTATACGAAAAGAATGACGAGGGAGAAGAACATTTAAACCCAATTACTTGGGCAATTATTTGGTCTACAATATTTCTTGGTTTTAATGAACTTACTGAAAAGAATCTAAATGATTGGCACAGAAGAATGAAACAATTAGAGATAAGTGGAATGGGATTGCTTGGGGAAAGAGATAGTGATGTAAAGCGTATGCCAAACTTAAAAGAATTAAAGTTACATATTGGTTTAAAAACTAATGGGGCTATGATTAAAAAAGGTTCAGCATGGAATAGAGAACTTGTTAGACAAGTAAACTTAGCCACAGATGAACTTGTTAAAAAAGAGAAAGTAGAATTAGAAGAAGTGGAAAATGAGATAGAAGAAGATGTAGATGAAAATGCTACTGTATCTTTTGAAGATGAGAGTGAATATAATGGCTAGTATATTAACAGATAAAGAAATAAAAAAATTAATTAACTTAGGTTCAAATCTTAGAAAGACTTTATCCTGTAATGCGAATGGAGATGATATTCCTTGCAGAACAGATAGATTACAAAGCGTAAACTTGATGAAAGAATATTTAGAGATACACAATTACAGTATTAAAGATATGGAAGATTTTGAAACTCAAAGTGTTAATAGAAGATTAGAGAGGAAATAATGTTAGTCGAAAAAAATAGAGAGGGTTATTGGGTAATATATGGAGAAATAGGTATGAGAAGATATTTATATTACACTAAAACTCAAGCAGAAAAATTATATAGAAAAGAAGTCAACGCAACACTATAAAAAGTGGGGGAATAATAATGAATAATAGAATGAATTGGATAGTCACATTTATTAGAGCATTAGCAGAAGAAGATATGTTAGAAAATAAATGGGTAAGAGAACTTATAAAAGAATTATTTTTAGACACACACATAACATAAGTGGGGAAAGAATGAAAACTAATAAAAGCAAATATACAGAGGAGTAATTTATGAATAAAGAAACCATATTAATCAACTTAGAACATTTTGAAAGTGATGTTTTAGAAAAAATCAAATACTTTAAAGATATGATTTTTGCACTTGATAATCCAAAGGATATACATAATTACGAAATAGGTGATTATCTATTAGTAGTTAATGGGGAAGTCAGAGAAGTTAGTGGTAACCCAGAATTTGATGAAAAAGATGTAACTGATAAAGAGGTATTACATGAGGACGATAAAGCAACTGTAGTACAAGTAACAGAACATTGGACTTGACACCACATTTTAGTGTGGTATAATTAAGATATAGAGGTAGAGATACCGAATAGAAATACAAAAAATCAATAATAAATAATAACCAAATGAAAGAGGTAATCAATTAAATGACTACAACAAAGCTACAGAAAAGAAAGCAATCAAATGGTACTTATTCCCTTGATTTACAGTCTAATCCTATGGATGAGATTAAAAAACAGGGTATTGAGTATATAAAAGTTAAGGATTTATCGAATGGGGCTATATTTACAGGTAGAAATATTCCTAGTAAGATATCCTGTTTTTATAATATAAAGCCTTTAGAGATAGAGTGGAAATATGATATAAGTAAAGCAGAAGAAATGTGTAATGGGGATACAGACTATTGTTATCTAGTTAGAGATGATGTTTTCTGTCCTGACAGTTTCTATCTATGCTTACCACATAATCATATAGTGGATTGGAGAGAGGATGGATTGGAAAATTATTCCCTTTCGCCACAGGACTTTGAAGAACTTGAGAAAATAACTATGGAAGAATATGGTAAAATACAAGAAAAGGAACATATTACTTCTTATGAAAATATGAAAGATAAATTTGCTACTGAAATAGCGTAGCAGAGAACTTGGTAGAGGGAAAGGTTTTTGGTTTTTCCCTATTCCCTCTACATACCACACTTTTCTGAAAAGTCAACCCCCCTATTTTATGTCAATATATATGATATCTATAACTCCTATATATAAAAGGGAGGTGGGGGTGGTCTGAAAATGGAAAGGAAGGAAGCAATAAGGAAGGGAAAGGAGAGGAGGAAGGGGTCGCTTAACTCCTATATAAAGGGCGGAAAGGAAGTAATAAGGAAACAAAGGAAAGGGGCATAACTCCCCATTCCCATCTGCAGATGGACGATAGAGTATATACCCCCATGTTTAAAAACAGTCTGTACCGACTTCACTCTCAGTTAAGAAGCTGAAAGCGTTTCTATTCTTATAGTATTTATAGGCTTGTTGTAATTCCCATTCGTATTCTAAGGCTTGTCCGAAAGACCTTTTACACCATACAGTTAAACCCCACATATCCTCAATCACAATCCCCCCAACATCATTTAACCAATGTTTTAAATGGTCGGAAATAAGGAAATACTGCATAATTTCTCCTTGTTTCCACTCTACCATAGAGTCTTTTAATGAGTCATATTCAGGAGAGCCTAATTTAGGGGCTTTGTCCCCATCTAAATATTCGTCTAAGTCTTCGGAAGTGATAGACCGAAGCGTTGCATCATATAAAGGCGTGTAGCTTTCTTCTTCTTCAAAGAACTTTTCTGCTACTTCGTTTACAAGATGGATAACATTACTTCGAACCCATTTTTTAAAGTCTTTGTCTTGTGCTAATTCGTTATTTGACATAATAAATCCTTGTATAGTTTTTACTTATATGTTCTATTCTATCATAGATTTGAAATAAGGGAAGGGTATCCCCCTAGATATCTATAACTCCTACTAACTCCTGATAGGGTGGGGGGGAAAGAAATACTCCCCCCTAAAATCCTAATATATTTTCATCAGTTACATAGTTTGTAATATACTGTGTATTATCTGTAAAGTCAAATGGACTTTTAGCTGGAGATGATTCACTACTATCAACCATTCCTTTATTCTGTTCTAGCTTGTCAGTTTCAGTATAACATAGAGACCAAATTTTTCCCTCGTTTGTCTTTAGGAAGTCCTCGTTCTCTTTTAAACCATTCTTTATTAATGCTACTGACAAGGCTTTGAGATTTAAAAAATTAAATTCTCCATCTCTCAAAAAGTTTTTTTCTAAAGCTTTTATTTGTTCGTCTGTTAGGTGTAAATTACTGTTGTTCATTTGGAAAGCTTACCCAATAGTTCGGTCATTTTTTTGTTTAATTCTGCAACACCTTTAGGAGCAAGTGTCTGTTTTCCCAAATCAATGGAAAGGTCGACAAGTTCAGAACGTATACTTTCTAATTCTCCTGAGATATCTCCACAAGTATATTCTACATCGGAAACAGCACGGCTAGGCATGTCTTCTACTTCGTTCATTTGATAACCTACTTGTTCTGAAATATCCATTAGCTTTTCGCTAATTTCTTCAATACTTAAAGTTTTTTCTTCAGTTGTCATAATTTCTCCTGACTAGTTTTTATCTAATTCCATTATAGCATATTAAGAGGGTAATGCAACCCCCTAGATATCTATAACTCCTTTAACTCCACAGGTGGCTCAAATTGAGAGCCACCATATGATTATTGCAATTATTATAAATACTTCCAATATCTACCACAATGCATCTATAAGACTTTTTTGTTTATTATATTGAGAGGAGTCGACTTTTATATCTTCCCCATCTCTAATAATAAAGTCTATATCAGTAGCGTATATTGAACCGATTTCAGTATATATTCCATATACTTTAGCCAATCTAGTATTGCCTTTTTTATTATCCATCATCTCAAACTTCCACCCATTTTTTTGATATCCGACATCTCCTTTTTTGATGTCATTAGGTATTATTGAATTCATATGTTACCTCACTATTTGATTTTTTATAAGTAAGGAAGTATTAGGCGAGTAGGTAAAATTGGGCATTTATATTTACCAAATCCATCGGAGTAGTATTAGCTATCTAGCTACCCTTTTTATTTTATACTCCACGATTACGTTTTCATCATGACCGCAAACACTTGTTCGTTGGTTCATTTGTCCACTGCTATTCAGGATACCACCCTGAAATTTTGCTATACAATCAAAGTTCCATTGACCAACATTTCACTTTGAATGCCCCACTTCCTTACTATTTAATATTACCACATATTAGAGTTAAGTCAATATACCCCCACGGTATAGATATCTATAACTCCATTTAACTCCAGACCCTCCATTATTAACTAAAATCGCTTTATGGAGGGAATGAAGTAATAATAAGTAAAGGTTAATTAAATACTACTTACTATATTTTCTATAATTGGTTTCATTTTTCACCTCTCCCAAGACGCATAATTTTTTTTAATTCGTCAGGTTCGTAGATGTGATATTTTGGATTCTTTTCCACTTCTTTAGCTTTGGAAAAGAATTTCTCTAATTCTTCTTCACTTAATGTGAAAGCGTTTGGGTGTTTGTCGGCGTTGCTTATCCATGCGGGCATGATTAATTCTCCTTTACTTAATTTATCTTTCTAATTTAATTATAACATATTTTCTTCATTTGTCAAGTGTTTCAAAACATGATATATTACAGTTTCTTCTTCATCAGGAAATAACTCTTCACAGTCAGGGCAAATAATAGTTGCCCCTTTATTTATACAACAATCTATATACATAATTCTTTCCTTACTACTTCGTAATTAAATTCTTTAGCAACATAATTTATATGCTTTGATGTTGTCATTGAATACCAATACTCAACAATGACTTTTTTCTCTACATGGTCAATCTTTGCCACAGGCGTTAGATAACTAAATATAGTATCGTCAGAAATCAT
>Ga0209349_1000084_pt1 | contig 48891 bp, 53 predicted proteins | sample ETNvirnome_2_130_FD_184067 | JGI IMG/M metagenome (GOLD analysis project Ga0209349, IMG submission 184067) | Marine viral communities from the Pacific Ocean - ETNP_2_130 (SPAdes) (version 2) | ecosystem: Environmental > Aquatic > Marine > Oceanic | place: Pacific Ocean | collected 2013-06-22
GACCCTATTTGATTTATATCTAATGTCAGCCCAGACCCATCAAGATCAAGCGCCGTCATCGTGCCAGCTACAGCCTCCAACCCACCTATGATATTGCTAGAGCCTAACTGCTCTATATCAATGTTGGCATTAGCCCCGGTCTGATTAACGAATATCTCATTGTCTGCCCACGATACTACAGGGATCATCAGCAGAGATAACAGGATGTATCTATTCATCGCTATCCTCCATAATCCAATAACTTTCCTCGATTCCTTTCCGTATAATCTCTAGCACCGCCGCCTCTATCGCATCTTGCAGCGCTATATTCACGCTCTCATTCTTTACTGCACCACCCTCGATCTCTACGACTTCTGTATTCGAGCTAACGAATCTAAATACATCACCAGAAACAGCGGCAGAAAGGACGGCTTTGGTAGTCAATACCTCTAACAATACCTCGCCAGTTGATACAGAAATTAACCGCAACGATACGACAACCGTATCCTCTCTGTATTCCTTAGATGCCCCAATGCCTAGAAACCTAGCACCAGCACCCCCCGAGGATGTGTTGCTTTCGTAGCCTACCACTCCCCCGCTCATGATTAAACCAGCGAACTTGAGCGGCATTAGCTTCTCTTCGTTTTTGAAATCACGCCGAGTATTTCGTATTAACTGACGCTCTTTCGTAACGCTATCCAGCCCGACCCGCTCCACCACATCAAAGAACCCACCATTCTCAGACCCCGCATTCTTTAACGCACGGATTAGATACGTGTATGGTGCCTGTGTAATGGCTGAACTAAAGGATGCGAACTGGCTGTTGCTTAACCTCGCACCTGTGTGATCAAGAAATCCATCTGCATAGATGGCAATCACCGGGCGTTGTATTGGCTTTTTAACTGCAAGCAGATCCGCATTAACCACAGAGGCAACGTCTGCCATCCGCATCTTCTTTATCGGCGGAACTTTAATCTTCTGCGGATCTAATAAACTGGCGCAGCCGCCGTTAAAAAGTAAACTGACCCACAGGAATAGTAATAGTCGTGACATTTCCATCGCTGCCTGTGATGCGTAAGGTAATCTCTTCGCCAATCACCTCGTATTCTATAGAGTTATCCAGCAATTCAATGAACCCCTGCATCTGTGGGTGTTCACCAAATAGCTGATCTACTAATTGCCTAGATAGTTGGGCATACACTCGGCTTTCAAAATTACGCAAAAATCTAGCCAACGTTGTGTTGTCCGCCTCCCTTTCTAGCTCATCCTGTAACGCCTGTATCTCTTGTTCTAGCGCCTCTTTTCTAGTGTGCTCCTGATTCTCTATCGTTAGATAATGACCACTCTGGTTCTCCCCACTGAATGATGGGCTTTTGAATTTGAATGTCATTTGATCGCCATGCGCAGAGAGCGGAAGGGATGCAAGGACAAATACAAATAGGTTTATATATGGTCTTATCATAGGTGACCTTTAATCTTTTCGCTGATCATCTCTATCAGCTTTGGCAATCTTTTCATGGTCAATAAGATTAGGAACGCCGAGCAGTGTTTTAAGCAGCACGTCCTGCCGAATCGTTTGATTATCCACAGCTCGCACCCGATCTATCAGGCTGATGATAATACCGTGCTGCGTTTCCAACTGCGTCATTAATCGGTGTTCCATGTTATCCATCTTGGTATTGATGCTGTCATCTATCGCATCAACTTTCTGTTCAAGAGTGTTCATAATCTTACCGAGCAGCTGCCACAGCAGCCAACCCAGACCTAAAAGACCAGCAACAGGTACGCCAACCTCATTGATAATAGTAATGAAATCATTCATTACTCAAATGACGTGTAGGATTTGCCATGGTATACAAGCGACTCCCTGCGGTTGTATTCGGGAGATACATAGGACACATGAATCCAGCCACTATTGGGATCTATACCGTCGTAGAATTCTAGGATCAGCTGATCGAACTCCAGATTGTCTTTGATCCAGCGGGCAACCTCATCATTGGCTATGCCACCAATCTCAAAGTCTACCGCCCGACCTAAACAATGCTGTGACGAGGGCTTACTACCAATGGCCTTGTTTAAACTGGCTGAACGAAAGCCACTGCTGGGAGTGAAAGGCTTTCCAAACTGCATACGCACAGGTTCAAGAATAGCTCGCGCCAGCTCCACCATGCACTCTATCTCTATCGGGCCGGGAGTGTTGTCAATACCCTGCCGTATTGCTGTCTGTGAACGGCACATCTCTTTCAGGCTGAAGTGATCGCTAATCTTTTGGTTCATGTCTGTCATTTTTTAGGCTTTATTTTGCGATAGGCGTCTGTGGATATATCAATATCCCTTAGTTGCTGCGCTAAGTTCGCTTCTTTTTGTTTAATATATTTATGATAACTTGCCACCCTTACTCTTCTTTCCTCCGGTGAAAGGCGCTGGTTCTTTAACATCTTTTTATAGGCCGCCTCGACCTTAGCTAAATCCTGCTTCGCGTAATGCACAACCTCCCGAGCCTTATTGGGATCAATGTTGTAAAGGTTAAGGCCAGCAAATCGCAAAGCGGCTTGTGTCACCGTGTCACCCTCGTAGCCGCGTGCCGTACGCTTACCATTAACGGCATCAAACATGCGCGTAGTCGCCCCATAATCCGTATGCAGAAACCCCGGTAACATGAATTGATTTGCTGTCCAAAAGATAGCGTCGGGTATTTGCCCGCGTCCTCTCAACATATTTTCTTCTGCTCCGGCAACAAAGAGCGGTTCAGCAGTATCAACAATGGGCCTGCCCGTAAAGGGGTCATGGTTTGTCAGCCCCATTCCAAGAGTAATACCGGGACCACCAAACAATCCTACCGTCTGAGCAATGGACTGTAGGCTTGGCTTGTCTGCTTGCGCGACACCTGTTGCTGCCTTGCCAATCTTTAATAACTCATTACCTATCTCCAAGAATGCGCCCCATGGGGTGATATAGCCTAGATTAATAAATTGTACACGCCCCTTGGAATCACGTATGGGAACAGGCAGAGAATTACCCGGTTGTCTGGCAAACTCAGGCAGCATCTTTTTAACAGCCTCGTAGTCATCGTCACCAATATCAAAAGCCTGTTTAAACATTTCCGGTAGAGCTAGAGACAAGGCAACATAAGGCGCAAAGCGCATCGGATTGTTCAGCGCTGTCTTTATCAGTAACGGAGCTACCTTGTAGTAAAACGTGAGAAACGGTATACCAAATGGAGACGTTCGTGTTTGACGTACCAAAGGATGTACGAGGGAGTAATCGAACAACGTTTCATTGGCAATAAGAAAGGCTTCATCGGCACTCTGACCACGACGTTCCATGACATCAATAGCCATAGCTGTCTTGCCTACTACCTCCACTGTCTGATAAAGATTGGAGGCGTTTTGTGCGAGCTTGTCCCATGTATTGAACTTAAACCAGTTGAACACACCAGCATCTTTCATTCCGACGCCACCAAGGAATTGCAGCATGTCCTCGCTCCATCGAAACAGTTCTGCCTCGGTGAAGGATGCTTCTGATACGCCCCGGTCAAGCATTTCCCTGTAATGCAGAGAATTTTCCATGTCACCGCGTTTGAAAGCACGAACCTCCTGTATAGCTTTATACATGTTGGGCAGGATGCTTCGCATAGGCATGCCGTTCAGGTGCATCAGAATCATATTGGAGAAGGTATTACGAGCAACGGTTGGTGGATTTAATGGAACCTTCAGTGTCTTCCAGATAGCCGTAGCTTGGCGACCCAGCTTCATGCCTTTAACGGCGGCGTTATCACCCCAACCCACGTAACTAACACCAGTAATAACGTCATCGAAAATTGATCTATGCACTGCCATACCCGCAAGCATGCCGTACTGTTTACCATTGGGAACCCGTTTAAACTCTGCTTTCCCATCCGAACCTAAAACCTTTACGCCATCCGTGTTGATGGCCATAACCTTGGCCGGATCTATAGCTCCAGTCTTAGGGTCTTTAATAGACTGAAGATTGTTTTCTTCTGCATATTTCGCCACAACGGGCGCGGCTGTTGCGCGCATTCTTTCTGCTGTAGCACGTTGTCTTGCCGCCTTATTCGGATCGCCCGCCTCTACATATCTGGCAATCTGATCCATAGTATCTGCATGGCGGTAGAGCCATAAGGCAGAAACATTCTGAGTCGTACCATTACCGTTGTCCCATAGAACCTGAAGCGCATCTTTAGGAATAGCCCAGTTGCGGTTCTGTGATACTGCGTCAAAAAATTCCATCATGGCTAAGTCGCGCAAAGGACGTTGAATCGACTGCGACACAAGAAATTCAGGAGCCAGCTCTGCTATATCTCCAAGCACCTCTCTAGCCTCTTCGTTCATTTCCTTACGTCTGTTGAGGTAGCTGTACTTTGCTCCCGCAGGATTTTGCATTACGTGCTGGATATACAGCCTTGGCAAATAAGATCGTCGTCGTTCATAGAATTTTTCAGCAGGAAGCAGCCCTCTCTCTACTAACTCTTCTCCAATATCTTCGATCATATTCTTGGCTCGCTCTGCCGCCTTCGCCACAGTTGGGTCGATAGCCTTTAGCTTGTCAAACAGCTGCTGCTCGCCTTCGTTCGGCCCCCTAGTTAAATAGTTATATAAAGCCTTGCGTAAGTTTTCCGAATCTCCTCTCGCCTTGGGATTTTTCTTATCAAGATATGGGGCTAGGTCATGATGAATTGTCTTCAGTGTCCGTTCAGTTCTATTTATTAAGCCGAGAGATTTACCACGTAGAATCAGATACTCCGAAATCTGTGGTAACCCCTTGAGAGGATGAAGCAGAGTGCCATCTTTCATAGCTGCCAAACGCTTGAGCAGCCTGCTTGTAAAAGTATTACGTTCCGTGGTGCCTTCGGCTTGCGCCATAGCCATACGAAACGCCGGTACGGGATCATAGATGGAGTAGTTGCCTTCCAACCCTTGCATCTCTTCTGTAATAGGGAAGTAGCGCAAGGCATTACGCACATTGGATACAAGAATCTCGTCACCCTCACGCATGTCTTGAGGAATACGGTACGGCCCAACTGGTGCTTCCCCAGCCTCTACGGCAGCATACGCGGCAATATCAAGCTCGTCCCTTTGTTCCGCCGTAAGATCGGCTTGCAAAGCAGTCGGCTCCCCCGCTTCCAGTTTTCGCCGCTCCTCTGGAGTAAGCGCATAAAATGATGAAGGCGGCATCCTTCCAACATCTTCCTCCTTAACGATCTGAAGCCCTTCAAGCTCCCCGGTTTCATCGCTTCTCTGTCCGAGCCATAACATTTGTTTGTCATCTTTATAAGAACGTTTATCAGCCCCCTTCAGATAATCACTAAGACGTTCACGAAAAAGATTTGGGATTTGCCTATCATATTGGCCATGGCTTGCGTCAACAGGAATATCCACGCTGCCATCAGGCCGTATAGCTTTGCGTACACTATCGGTAAGAAGAGGGGAGACACGATTATAGTCACGTACACTATCATTAGCTCCGGACTCTAAATCTCTAGCAGTACCCTCCAACTCTTTCACCTTGTCTGAAATAAAACTCACCATATCTTCTGTGGTGAAAAAAGAGTCGCCGGTAAGCTCCTTATTAATCTCTATCTGATCCTGAACAAGAGCAGTAATATCCTTGCCTAGCCAATCCTCTAGCGCTAATGAAGAAGTGCCATAATCCGCATTGCCTGCTCCTGTAGCATCACCTAACTCACGATCTTTCCCAAAGAAATAACTTCCTCCTTTCTTTATTGGGCCGCTAGAAGTGGGGACTGTATATTCGACCTTGTAAGCGTTAACCATAGAAGGATGGTTGTCGGCAAGATATTCAGATAGCGCAATAGTCAACGCTCCTTTGATGCCGGTACCGCCAGCCTCTGCTACATCCTTAGTGGCTTCATCAAGGTAAGTGTACGCTCTGTTCGGCTCCACACGACGAAGAAAATGTGCAAAGTCTTTGTATTCCAGTCGGCGTCGAGTGACTGGGGAGGAGAGCTTTGGATGCAAAATACCCTCCATTCTCGGCCACAAATCCATCAAGGGTATTTGAATCGGCCCGGTAACAACCTCGTCACCGTAATACTTTTCCATTAACTGAGGGTTGAAATCTAAATTCAAATACAAGTCTTCAGAACTTGTGACATCTTCTGTTGGCAAAGATATCTCCATACCACTAATATCCTGAAGAAGAACAATCTCTTCTGCCGACAATCCGGCAATATGATTCTTGAATGAATGCCGATAGCGTTCCATCTGTAATTCGCTGTTAGCAATCGCAATACCGTCATAGCCTCCGTTGCCCGCCATACGAACAATGTGTCCAACTGCAAGGTTGGTCCATTCAGCCGTCTTCTTGAAGGGAGCGTCCGGAACCACCGGCCCATAAACTTCCTTTTCGTACCTCGGAAGATTGGGGCTACTGCGTATTACATTCTTCTCAGCGCGACTGAGGGCTTCAAAATCTTTGTCATAAATATCCTTAGCTGCCGCCTTCATCATTTCATCACGAGCCTTCTGATGAAGATCAGACTGTATCTCCTCGACAATCAGAATCTTTTTCCCGTCTTCTGTCATGAGGTCAGTTAACCGCATGAAGACGATGACATTGTTAACATCCTGAAAATGATCGCCGTTCCAAAGAAGCTCTCCTTTTTGCCCCTTTTTAATAGCGCCGGGGAGTGCCGGTGCACTCAATAAAACCTCACGATAATTATTATCCTGATAGCCTCGATGACCAAAAAGCGTAAATGCAGGGTAAGCCTCTGGCATATAGGAACGTTCGTCGCCAAGATCATCACGCTCGCTATTTTCAAATGATTCCATATCCTGTCTGGCTTCATTCGTTTTATCCATGTAATCCATTATCTGTGGCGACATCCCCGCCCCCGACAATTCAAATTCATCTAGCCCAAAAGACCCAGACAACTGACCGATCTTGCTAAGGCTCATGTTATTTTCGGGATTGCTGAGATAGTCAACGATTTCTTTAGTAGTGACTTCGGATTTAAGTATGTCCTCATTCGTAGTGCCGTATTTACGGAGGAGAGCTTTTAAATCTGGAGTGACTAAATCCTGCCAACTACCCGTAACACCGATGGTATGCACGGCAGGCCGAGCTATAGAGGCTAGGGCCACACTAGGATTCTCTAAGACAATATAACGAGCAACAGTTGATTCCATTGCAACCACTCGATCACGGAGTATTTGCAATTGCACCTGCCCGTCGTTGTTATAACGGGCATCCATGGGATCACCATAGACAATAGTCTCCAACAACATTTCATTATTAGAAACGTACTGCTCTATTTGTGTTTTTGTAACCTGATCATCAGGATTGAATCGATTAAGGAAATCCAGTAAACGAGAAGACTCAACCTCTGCCTTTCGTACTGACCACTCCTTGTCTTTAATTTTGAACTTGGCCTTCTGAGGATCAGAAAATATGGCAATCCACTCAGAAGCCTTCGCGGTATCTTTGGCTGTTGTCTTCAAATACTCCTTAACACCAGATAAAACATAGGGCTGCTGACTCCGGCGAGCTGTCGGGCTGCCGTTCCTGACCATTGCCAATGCAGTATTCTTTTGGTCAAACCCTGTAGGATCAGTGATAGTACGCCGCGTCTGTGCCGCTATCTGACCGCTGCGTATCTGGTCTAATACATCCTCTAGCCTTTGGCCTTCGATTCTTGGCCCAGTAAATAAATCCTTAATCTGTTTAAACAGCTGATAGAGACGATCAAGTACGCCTCTCAACGGTGCCGTAAACTCGCTTGGTGCCTTGCCGGTAAGGTCTAGGGTTCGGTTGTATAGGCCAGAAGCATAAGCAAGCAGCTCACCTATTTCTCCTTCAGCATCTTCAGGAATAGCACGTTCATATAAGCCCGGACCTACATTGGGTTGCTTCTCTAACTCTTTAAAATGCCGACGTACAATCTTCCGCAAACGCTCCGTGTTATCGCGTATCGTTTTCTCTTGTTGTCGTGTGAAGAAACGTGTGTCTCTTCCCCATAGATAGTGAGTGGCTTCATGGTACGCCCGATTCTGTGGATCTAGGTGCCCATCTTGTAACGATACAGCCACAACATTTTGTGCTTGCAGCCCTAACTGCGGTGTATTCGTAGTAGGATCGACCACTATATTAGCCACCGTCGCTTGGGCTTCAGGTCCAGCAATGCGGTGAATGATGCCCATGACCTCCTTGACAACTTCCGCATTCATAGTTCCTACAGGTACCCTTGGAACGCTAATAGCTCCACCAGAACCGGGAACATCAACTAGCTCAATATCATCTAGTTTGGCCACAGGAGTACGTCGTGCATCCCTTCTTGCACCCGCTATCTGATCATCTGGAATATTGTATTTTCTCGATAACGTTTCGAGGGCTTCGTTAACTTGAGTGTTTGCAGCCTGCTCCTCACCAACAGGACTAACCTCAACATCTTCGACTATATTTCCAGACATGTCGGTTACTGTGAAAGCAACGACACCCGATTCCGCACCTGTAGTCATTGCAAGATTGTGCTCCCCTTTTATGGCCGCCACTTGCTCCATGGATGCGAGCAACGTCTCTCGCTGAGTCCCCGTCATATCCTTTAATAACGAGTCGGGGTTTCCAGTTGTCTGTCCAATAAGCTCTTTTAGTTTTCTTTCCTTAATGCCTAGTGTTTTCTGTTTGTCTTTTATCGCCTTTTCGGAAAGGCCGATCTTGTTTTGCTCGACGAATTCTCGAAACGACGGTATCTGATAAGGATCCCAGCTATTAGGCTCACCACCATGCTCCTCCTGTTGTGCCTTGGCATCTTCTCTTGCCTCTTCTTGAACTCGGGCTGCATAATTCTTCGATAAACTCTCGTATTCTTCTACCGTGATATTTAAACCGGCGGCTGATCTTTTCTGATCTTCAGCCGAAGGGTTAGGTCCACCCTTCCTACCTTTTCTGTAGGCAATATCGCTGTCTGGATCAGGAACAGACAGGCTCCCCCGTGGGCCATAGGTGGTGGTGTAGACTTGAGTCCCGGGAGTATCTTCTTCTACTATCTGCTCTTCGGTCGTCCGACGACCAGCACGTTCAATAATTCTCTCAGTGCCTGTTAAATTAGGATCAACAGCGCCCCCAACACCTTCTTCAGATTCAAGGTCTTCAAGCCCTGTCTCCTTACCAGCGTCTTCAGCAACAACATCTGATATTTGTTGTGGTTGTGATATGTCTCGTTCACTGGCGATGCCACGACGCTGAAACTCTGCATGAATAGCCCGCATCGTGTAGTTATCAACTGGCGTGAGAACAGCGCCCTCTTTATTTATTCTCTTCTGTAACTTCTCGCGCTCCACCGCAAGCTGTGCCGTGGAGAAATCGCCCAGCTCTCGCTTTGCAGGTTTGCCATCTTCGCCCACTATCGGTATGGAGTAACGAGAGCTAAGTAGTTCCTCGTCGGAATAAAATGAGTAGCCCTCAATGCCAACATGCGGTTCTCTGGGAACATCTACTATTTCTGGCTGGCCATCTTTTTCGATAGCCATTTGGACAACGCCCCACGTGGGATCACCAATCAGCTTCCCTTGATATTCCTCACCGTCAGGGCCATATACAGCCCTTGGTTCTTCTAATGTTTCTGGAGATACGGGATCGAGAGGAGGGGTTTGAAGATGTTCTTCTCTAAGCTCGCCTTCACTTCTTGGTTTATCCGGCATACGTCCGCGATTGCGGAACATCAAGCTGAATATCGTACCGGCCCCAGAGCCATACCCGAAATCAGATAAAGCGCTTTCACCCAATGGCCTGTCTGGGTCATATAATGTCTTGGCTGCGAGTTCCTGCATGATCCCCGCCGCCGCCTCTTGTGCACCCTCAAGGCCACCAGAAGTAAGATGTCCGACCATTCTTTTGACAAGGCTGCCGGTATCAAAGCCCTTTGGCAATCCTCTTAAAATAATCTCAATAGGCACAAGCTCTGTAAAACCAATGCCGACCCCGGCTAATGCGCTTAATGCGCGTTTGCCCTTGGTATAATCACCACCAGCTTTTTCATACGCCTCCAGCATCTGGTTGGCTTCGCCTGCACCGGCAGCACCGGCAGCCGTCCACTTGAGGGCGCTCAACCCCTTAGCTAAATTCAGAGTATTTTTTGCAGCAGCGGCCATGGCTGCACCCTCTGCGCCTCCCAGCATAGCAGCCCGCCCTGCCATAGCAGCCCCTCTCCCGGCTACTCCAGCCTGTCCCAGACCGGGAATGGCAAATAAAATCATGCTGCCAAGAGCTTGGGAAAGTTTACCCACCATGCCTTTCTCATGGCCGACCCATTCACCGGCATCGCGCAACCATTGGAAAGCCTCGCCTTGCTGCGCATCAATCGCATCCTCAAAGCCAGCGGTATCGAGCGCTATATCAGCGAGCGAAAATAAACCCTCGCCCATACTGAGAGCCGTTTGTACAGCACCACGAGTAATACCACGAGGGATTGCCCACAGCGCTGAGTCTGTGTCTTCTTCTTCTTCTGTTGGAATAAAAGATTGATCAGCTCGCGCACTGATAATGCCTCGTGGAGAGAGGACTCCCTGCTCCTCTATAAGCGCAGAAGGAGCTTCTGGCTCCGCTTCTGCCTCTAGCCCAATAGCTTGTCCAACTAGACTCCCCGGACGAATCGTTCGCCGTGTAGCAAAAGGATGTGGTTCTTGCTCGGTAAGGAAAGCCTCAGATAGAAGCTCTACCGGATCTACATTTTGTTTTTCAGCGAGCGCAATAAGCTCTTCAATTGTTGCCATATCTCTACCGCGTAATGACGACGGTTATAAATCAATCCACTTGTACGCTCGTCGTAACTCTTGTGCTACAGCCGTCGCATCTTTGATAGATGTTGTTTTTAAAATAGCCGCAAGATCAGGGCCGAAATATTCCATCACTGTCCTGTCACCAATTCTTCTTTCATTGGAATCCTCAATCTCTTTCCACAATTCATTCATTGCGTTCTCAAGAGGATTCGGGATATCTGGGTTCTTTCTGGCTTCTATTGTCTTCTCTTGCAGTTCTCGAAATAGTTTCTTTAATGTTAAGTTAATGGTGCCTTGGGCGCTTGGAACACCCACTATGGCACCCTCTAGGCTGTAGTGCGCCTGCCATTGTTTTGTATCAGTGAGATGCCCTAACGCATCCTTTGCCATAGCGGCTGTATTATCGGCAATTTGATCCTCATACTTCATGAAGTAAGTTCTTCTCGCCTGTTTTATTTCCGCTTGTTTCCCACCTGCCGTTATTACGGAGTTGTAATTTTCACGAGCATTATCAATAACTTTATCGCTTATATCAGCTTGTAACCTTAGTGCATCGAGATAATTCTTACTTGTCGTAGAGGCTACCGAAGCACGAGTTGCCATCTCATTCCCTAGTTCGACACGCCGTTTAAACGCCGCATTAGCTCTGCCCGCTTTGCGTGTGAAAGAATCGGTAGCATGCTGATACAGCGCCTTCTGCTCCTGTCCCGTTAGCTTGTTCATTACTCCGGCAGCGCCTGACATCGCACCTGCCATCGCAGTCATAAAGTTGGGACTACCCTTCTCTGCGGCATCAAAGAATGCTTGGGCAAGACCATAATCTATTTGCTTCTTGAATCTATCCTTAATGGATTGACGATCTGGAATTTCTTCGTCCAGCACATCAAGCTCACCAAGATACTTATCAATATCGTCGCTATATTCCTGCATGCGCTTGGTATCATCGGCATCCAGCTTAGATAACTTATTTGTCAGCTCAGTGCTTGTCGTATCAGAACTTAGTCTCATTCTGCTCAAGGCACTATTTCTTCCTGCTTGCCCATGTATAAATGAGGTAGTGGCCATTTTATATAAGGCATCTTGGCCCTCCCCTCCAGCAGTTTGAACATCCTGTAGGTTTCTAAACCTATCCGGACTCATCCAATACGGCTTAGAACCCGTTTGGCCATTTCTTTCAGCTGAATCATCCTCACTTACCACTGCGGTGGCATCCACAACTACAGGAGCACGACCCCCAGCACTACCATTTTCGATAATTGGCGCGCCTTTTAATCGAGGTCCAAACGCTGCCAAACCGGGCGGGGCTCCTTCCGGAATAAAGCCCGTCTCCTTCTCGCCACGTTGTGTAGAACTATATAGTTCACCTATCTGGCCTCGGCCAATAGGTCTATCCTCAGCAGAACGCCACCCTCCTATTGCCGCTTGACCTGCCTCACGTCTGGCCTGTTCTTCGGCATTCAACGCATTCGTTACTCTCTCAGATTCAGTAGCTATATATGGATCCTGCTCAGGGATGTAAATAGGCTCACCCGCTTCTTGGTACGTAAGGTTATAGACATCAGGACGTTCTTTGGCATACGCCGCCTCGTAGGCATTCTTTACCTCATTAAAAGCAGCCGGATCTAGCACATAATTTTTCGCTTGTTCCGGCGTGATTCCAGTCATGGCTAAAAAATCATCTTCCCAGAATGATCCACCACCCTGAAAGCGACGTAACAGCCCACCCATGCTGGCCATTGGTGGTCCTTGCATCGGCATTTGAGGAGCCATTTGAGGTGGCATACCTTGAGGCATTTGAGGTGGCATCTGTGGTGGCATACCTTGAGGCATCTGTGGTGGCATCTGTGGTGGCATACCTTGAGGCATCTGTGGTGGCATCTGTTGAGGCATCTGTTGAGGCATACCTTGACCCGGCATCCCCTGTGGCTGCTGTTGCCCCATAGCCCGTTGTATTAGTTGATCCACAACACTAGGGTCATATTGTGGCTGGGCCGCCGCTTCAGCACGTATATCCTGCCGATTCTTTAACTCGGATGCAGCAATGACTGGTTCGATTCCTTCAGTCTGAGTCAGCTCTACCAGCATTTCATCTGGCAATGAAGAGATACGTTCAGCTAGACGAACAAGATTTTCAAGCGCCATAATTAAACACCCATACCTCTCATCATTGACATACCACCAAGACCCATATTAAGCGCTTGCGCGTAAGGGTTTGGCGGTGGTTGCATCTGTTGTCGCTCCCAACCCATTTCAACAGGAAGTCCTTGTAACAGAGACGAGTAATATGCCAGCGATTCTCTCGGGTAATCACGTTGATTAAGAAAATCTTGTACACCCTGCGCCAACTGCCTTTGTCGTAGTTGCTGGAACTGGCCCCCGACATCCTGCAATGCTTGCATACGTTGCAAGTCGAGCATTTGTTCTCCCTTAGAAATCTGTGGCAATAACTGAGCCGCTGCTAACCGGCGTCGTTGTTGATCCTGAAATGCTTGCTGATTTGCCATTTGAGCCTGCAAACCCATACGGCCAGCTGCCTGTCGCGCCTGTTCTTGCGCTTGATAGCCACCCAAAGCAATACGCCCTTGAGCTTGTCTAGCTGCCTCCGTCGCTTGCTGCGCTGTCACCCCCAAGCGGCCCTGCGTTTGTCTAGCCTGCTCCATCAATTGCTGTGCTGTCAGCCCCATGCGCCCTTGAGTCTGTCTGGCTTGTTCCATCGCTTGTTGTGCGGTAAGACCCATTTGTGCAGCCGCACGCCTACTTTCATCAGTTAGCTGCCCTGCCTGCATTCCTTGCTGAATATCCTTGGCAGTTAATCCAGCCGCTCGTTCAAAGCCCTTCTCCAATTGCTGGGCTTCAATATCTTTTAGTTGTTCCCCTAATTCGCGGTCTGCAAGAAACTGCTCTACACCATGACGACTGCCGCCAAATGCTCCCTGTTTCGCCGCCTCTAAACCACGTTTGGCCGAAGCCTCTTCTGCCCGCTGTGTTGCTCTACTTTGTAACCTGTCAAGAACAGCTGTCTGATACGGACTTTCATAGTCCGCCATAGTATCTTTAATACGTTCACGGCCAAATTCTCGACCAAGATAACGTGTTCCGATTGGCCCCGCATCATAGCCACGATAAATCGGCCCTGCATTATAGCCGCGTTGAATCGGTGCAGCTCTATATAAACCCCCTGATGGTGGTCCCCACTGTCCGCCGGGAGCAAAGTCAGACGGAGGACCACCCTGTACAGTCATCGGACCCTTACCAGAAGTACGACTAGGCGGCCCGTAAGTGCCATCAGGATTAGGATAATCATAAATTACATTACTTAAATCCCAATCTGGCGTTGGAGAAACACCCTGTCCAGTCATGGGGCCTTTACCAGAAGTACGACTAGGCTGCTGACCCCCCAAGATAGTGATGGGACCTCCGGGAATACCGGGAGGCGCACCAAAACTCGGCAACTGGCCCGCTTCATAATAGCTTGATACCGGCGGAATTTGCGTGTTTCCTGCAAGCTCTGCTGCCGTCATTCTTGCACGATCAACCCCCGGTAACGCCCGATTAGCAATTGCCTGAATGCCTTGATAGGCTCCCAATTGTTCTGGTTGAAAGCCAGCAATTCGCTGGCCTCCATAAGATTGATACGGCAAAGCCAACAAAGCTTCCCCTTTCTGCATCATCTTTCTGTAATAAGGCTCTGCATATTCCGGTAAGCTGCTTTGCGTTACCGTCGATGAGACTTGTTGCGGACGTGAACTACCGCTACTTTTACCCATTTGCCATCTCCAATCCTTCAACCAACTCCAACTGGGGTCGATCAAAAGCTACTGTAATTTCAGGTTTCTCAAAACGCTTGCTTACTATTATGTATTCTTCTTCCCAGCCATCTGGCTGTAGCTTACGCGCCCAACCACGCCTGCCTGTTAATTCCATACCGTCACAACCACAGGTCTTTGCCCATTGTTCAAGTAGCTCTAGTATGTCTGACTTCCATTCGTCTAAACGACTCCCGGTACAATACTGTATAGACAGTAATCGTCTCTGTGGATATTGCATGACTTCCGTAATTACCACACCAATAATAGGTAGCCCTTCTTTCTCCTCATCCCATATAGCCCAAAACTGCTGCTTACCAGAAAATAGTTCATGCAGAATATCCTGACGCTCAAAGCGTCCATTGCTAACCCTCTGCAACTTATCAATAAGCCGCTCGGATCTTCTCCATACGCCGCCAAGCATCTCTGTAGGCGTCATAGACATCTCTAGCATTAACCGCCTCTCCTCAATAGATCAATTGGTGAGGCGTTTAAACGTCCCGGCTGTTCAGGGGAACCATTCTTTGCCAGTCGTACTTGAGCATTCATGCCGTCAAGTAACTGTGCGCCGTGTCTACTGCTGCCATCTCCGAGAGCAGACACCACATCCGCTGGCACCACATACTCATCGCGGGATACCAGTATCGGCTCATTGCCTTCAATGTTAGCAGCTACGTGGTCATCCATTCCTCCGCCATTCCCAGCAATCAGCCCTTCAAATGGACTTATTTGACCACCTCCGGCAAATCCGGAAAAGTAACCTCTAGTTCCATACTCGCCACCCGCAAAGGGACTTTCGTAGGGGTTCATCATTGGCATCTGTGCTTGATAGGGGCTCATCATTGGCATCTGTGCTGGATAGGGGCTCATCATTGGCATCTGTGCTTGATAGGGGTTCATCATTGGTAGCTGTGCTGGATAGGGACTCGTGATTGGCAGTCCAGTTTGACGACTCAGCTGATCCAGAACGCCCTCAACTGCTTTCGATACCAATGGCGATCCCCACTGTCCACCGGGGGCAAAATCAGATGGAGGGCCGCCCTGTACAGAGAATGACAGATCGGCAGGTGGAATGGTCCCCACTGGCATCTGTGACACTGGTGGAGCTATAGGTGTTCCACCTCCAAGGATGGGATTGGTTTTACCACCGAGCATACCATCAGATGGCGGCCAGCTGCCTGTCGCTTCGGAGGGTGATATAGGCGTCCCGCGCCCTTTCTTTCCACTCGTTGAGGTTGCCGGTGGTATAACATCGCCAAAATCAACGGGGGTGTTCGATACCAATGGTGGTCCCCACTGTCCACCGGGGGCAAAGTCAGATGCGGGACCACCCTGTACAGCGAATGATTGATCCGGATACCCCAGCGTCGTTATCGGTAGTTCACGTTTACCACTCAATGGTGGACTCGGACCCCATTGTCCACCGGGAGCAAAATCAGACGGAGGGCCACCTTGCCCGATAAATGACATGGGTGATATGCCCATTACATTCCCTATACCTCCCGGAATTCCGGGGAATGGCCATGTCCCTCCCGGCATATCGGGGGATGGCAATGTTGGTACAGGTATTTGAGGTATTGGTGCAGGTACCTGTGGTGCAGGTACTGGTGTAGTTGGTACCGGTGCCTGTGGTGGTCCTATCCACGAAACCCCACCCCCTTCATATCCCGGATTTTCGATTGTATCCGGTGGTACCCAGTCAGGTGGCGGCTCCCATTCCGGGTTTTCTTCAAGCCAGTCGTTTGTTGGTACTTGTGTTGGTGGCCCCTGTGGGTTCTCATATTCTTGGCTTTGGTCTTCGGGCCAAGGATTCGGCCAAGGTATTTCCGATGGTGGAGCAGGCGCAGGCGCAGGCGCAGGAGCAGGCGCTGGAGCAGGAGCAGGCGCTGGAGCAGGAGCAGGAGCAGGAGCAGGAGCAGGCATAGGAGTCGGATAATAAGGTGTAGCCCAACGACCACGCCCAATGACATCACCAATACCACGCACACCCCATGGGGTGAATGGCTCCATTGAATATTGCCACGATGGCGACTCGTATGAGTATGTTGGTGTTGGCATATATATATCATCAGTAGGCGTTTCATCTGTCGTGTCTGATGCACCCCCTATATCTAATTCACCCCATTGATCCAACAGATTTTGAAGGTTAACACCGGGTAAATTACCAACTAAACCAACTGAAAACTGATCAGGATTAGCCGATACCCCCCCTATATTCAATCCTCCCCCAAAGCCAATGCTGGCTAAATATGATGCTATATCTCCATACTGACTAGGTGTCGCCGGTATAGACGCATTAGGATCAGCTGGTGCCTGTGTTGGTGGAGTGCCCTGTGCCGCTAACCAAGCGGATCTAAATTCATCACTAACAGCGCTTCCGGGAACGGAGATTGGGGAATTCCCAGCGACTCCCCCCCAACTGCCATAATAAGTATCTGTCTCTGGGTCATATCGATCAAAGACCCTAGTGCCTTGCGAAATTCTTCCGTCGCCTGAAGCCCAATCACCTCCATACATGTCAGGCAATTCTGGAGCCGGTGCTGGAGCCGGATCAGGAGATGGCACACGTCGTGTCGGGAATTGCCCAAAAATGTCCTCGGGACTACCAGAATCAGGTACCGGTGCTGGATCAGGTACGGGCACTGGAGCAGGAGCAGGCACTGGATCAGGTACCGGCACTGGATCAGGTTGCGGCCCATAAGAGCCATCCGAATTCGGGAAATCATAAATTACATCATCCGGTAACTCAAAATCTGGTATTTCTGATTCAGGTATCTGTGGTGTAGGTATCACCGGTCCTGCGAAGCTGGCCACCGGCCCTAGCGCATCAAGCCGCGCACTAATATCGCTTAATTGCTGGCCATACCCACCTAACTGTTCACCAAACCCACCCAGTTGTTGTCCATAACCACCTAGCTGAGTTCCGAATCCTCCAAGCTGAGTTCCAAACTGTTGACCATAACCACCTAACTGTTCACCGAATCCTCCTAGTTGTTGACCGAACCCGCCGAACTGTTCACCAAACTGTTGACCATAACCACCTAACTGTTCACCGAACCCACCCAGTTGCTGACCGAACCCACCAAACTGTTCGCCAAAGCCTGTTTGACCTGATTGCACTGCCTGTTGTATCTGATTTCCTATCTGATCTTGTATCTGTACTGGAACAGCTCCTCCCTTACCACCACCTCCGACTGGAAAGGCAGCAATTTGAGAACTAATGTCGCCTAACTGTTGTTCAAACCCACCTAGCTGTTCACCGAAACCACCAAGCTGAGTACCTAACTGTTGACCGTACCCTCCAAGTTGCTCACCAAAGCCCCCAAGCTGGCCACCAAAACCTCCTATCTGATCTTGTATCTCTACTGGAACAGCCCCTCCCTTACCACCACCTCCGACTGGAAAGGCAGCAATTTGAGAACTGATATCTCCCAGCTGTTGTTCAAATCCACCTAATTGCTGTCCATAACCTCCAAGCTGTTCACCGAATCCACCTAACTGCTGGCCATAACCACCCAATTGGTCACCAAAACCTCCCAATTGGTAATCCATCTGTGTCCCATAACCACCTAACTGTTCACCAAATCCTCCAAGCTGAGTACCCAACTGCTGACCGTACCCACCTAACTGAGTCCCAAACCCTCCTAACTGCCCACCAAATCCTCCTAGTTGCTCGCCAAGTTGTTGACCATAGCCACCAAGCTGAGTCCCAAATCCACCAAGTTGTTGACCATAGCCACCAAGCTGACCACCAAATCCTCCTAATTGCTCTCCTAACTGCTGGCCATAGCCACCAAGCTGAGTCCCAAATCCACCTAACTGTTGGCCATAACCGCCCAATTGGTCACCAATTTGTTGACCATACCCTCCTAATTGCCCTCCTAACTGATCTGCATAACCCACCGCCCACGAAGGGGGATTAACGGCGATGGGTTCGGTGGGGTTTCCAGTTACCGGCGAGATGGGTATTGGCTCTGTCGAGCCTTTACCTGTACTCGGTGTGATCGCTCCTCCCGTCTGAAATCGCCTAAACTGCCTTGGCTGCCGAAAGGGTCTATATCCTTGCCGCTGTTGGGGTTGTGGCATCCCTCTGGGTGCTCCATACGAAGAACGATTTACTGGCGTCCAGCCTTTGCTGCCTCTCGATCTTTGGGGTTGTGGCATCCCTCTGGGTGGATTTACTGGCGTCCAGCCTTTACCGCCTCTCGATCTTTGGGGCTGTGGAATCCCTCTGTTCGGTGGCATCATAGAATCAATCGGGCCTCCATAGTGAAACTGTCTAGGTTCTATCGAGCCTCCTCTCATATAACGTGCAGCGCCCGCCAGACCCTCTGGTTCCATTAATTCGTATTCAAATGGACTGTTAAAGTAGTCCCATTCAGGATCGACTCCAGCAACATACCCCGGTGGCGCAGCTTGGAAGCCCCTATCCAACGGCCTAGCCTCCTGATAGAAGTCGTCCTCGTCGCGTTTAATTGAACGCACACTTCCCGGCTCCCATGACTGGCCCTCACCAACCATAGCGCCAATACCGCCTTGTAGAAGCCTCTCACCCATACCGGGAATTGTTGATGGAACCATTGCTTGCCCACCCCCGATAAAGGGGGTGGAGCGCATCGCGTTGAGCGTTGTTGATGCGTCTGGAGTCTGCCCTATCCAAGCGGCGGCTTCACCGGCAGCAGAACCAGAAGGAATCAGGGTATCCCCTACACCACTTCTTAGCTGATTGAAGCCACCTGTTTTAAGAACTTCTGCCCCTGTAGGAACCCCAGTGCTTACGGCTTCCGTCACGCCTTTGGTTGCGGCTTCCGTCACGCCTGCCGTGCCTGCTTCCGTCAAGCCTGACATCATGCCCTTTGCCATACCCCCAACAAGACCGCTGGTTAAGCCAGCAGTAATACCTTTGCCCAAGTCGCCCGTTTCAGCAAAGGTGCCAAGTCCCGAGCCTATAGCGCCAGCAATCATTGGATTAGCAAGAAAACCAAGCCCTGTCGCTGCGGCCATTGACGGGCCAGCCGCACTCATAATGAGTGGCAGTAACATCTGGAGAAAGGCTTCGGGCTGACCAGTCTGCGGGTTAATAGTTAACGAACCAGTCGGAGATAATGCAGCTAGACCCTGCACTTCTGCTGGATTCATATGCACTAGCATGCTATCGCCATAGCGCCCTTGGTCAGCAAGGTTCTGAGCCATTGGCTGCATTGGATGAGCAGGACCTCTAGCCTGCATACCTCCATTCATACCACGCCTCGACTCACGAGTTAATAATTGAGGCAATTGTCCCATTAGATTATTTTCTCCTGTTTGATAACCAACCGATCCACCTCTGGCCAATGATATTGGCATACCTTCTGGGTTCTGTTTTTTCTTTTTATTCTCTAAATACTCGAACAGATCACCCTCAAACTCTGGCTCATACATTCCTGTCCATTCACTTACAGGAACCCCCAACTCTTCACCAAGTGGCATATTTACCATTGGTTCACCAGTCCGCGTTAGGTTTTGATAAGTTACATGAGGAAGTGCCGCGACAGGATTCCACCACTCTGCTGTTCCCGCATCACTTAAACCGGGACCACCACCTCCAATATTTAATGTATCAAGTATTCCCATAATCTACTCTCTGCGTTTAAACGCTATGATACCTCAAGGATCGACACAAACACGTCAAAATAATCGGCGGTTGCTGCCGTCATCTTCAGAATATCGCTTTCGTCCAGCACGATCACCTCACCATTTTGTAAAAACGCTTTCCGCGTTACCGCAGCTACCGTTGCCTTATCAAAGATTGTAGTTGCCGATGCTGATGTGTCTGTCACCTGTACTGTTAGTGCCGCCGCATTCGATGCGTTTGTGTTATAAACGCTTACCGTTTTTACAATAGCCACTTTAGCTGTCGGTACGGTGTATATCGACGTTGCCGTAGTAGCCGATAAAGACGTAATCGCATTAACATAGTTATTTGCCATTACGCTAAAAACCAATCCATCGCTTCAACCGGGTCAGAGGTTTCACGCGATGTTTGTATTGTCGCAAAGTTTAAACGCAATTGATTGATCAATCTTCTCATATAATTAGGATCGTATTCTTCCTTTGGAAGCTCCAAAGGAATACGAAAGCCTGCGTCCGTATCACTCATCGCCTTCCATCCTGTCGTACATCGAGACGAACATCACCTAAACGCCACCCATTGGCCACGTCTGAATTCTCGACTCTCACCCGCATCTGACGCCCTCTAGCACGCACATGCGTCATTTCCGTAGTAGACCCTACACTTGCCGTACTCGCCGTCACCAGCGTACCAGCGCCGCTAGATCGTGTCTTTAAGCTATATGTCACTGTCGGACTCTCTGCCGTACCAACAAATAGGATGTCTGGTAAAAGCCTGCGAATAAAAGCAAAATGATCGCCGTCATCGACATCAAAATCTGCCGTCTCGACATAAGCTGCCATCGCAGCGCCATCATTGTCATAGCCGACTTCATGGCTATATATATAGGTATCTGCCGAAGCAATCGGGGTGTCTGTCGATGTCCCCGCATCCAGCCACGAGGTACGTACCAATTGTCCTATTGACCAATTGTTCTCTAAATAATTGTACATAACATACCGGTCAATCTCGTCGGACGAACTGGAGCAGTAAAACCACATGACCTCATTGAAGTTAGCATTACGTGTTGCAAATACCTTATAGGCTTGTTTTTGATTGAAATCATCAAAGACATAGGCCCGCACAGTACAAGGCATTGTCTGAATACTTCCGCTGTAGATATAGAAGTTGTTCATATCCATGAAATAGACAACGTTGTTGGCATTAATTGCAGCATTAGGCGACACAATGCTGACCCCTTCAACAATAAGATCCACACCAAATATCAATGGTGCGCCGATAAAGCGCATGCTATAGATAGAAGTATCAGTCCAGATGATGATTTCCTGACGAGTACGCAGGGCACTAATAATCTGCGATCCAGAAGACAAGCGAATATCTCCGGAAGTATTTGTTGTGGTTGGCACCCAATCAGCTGCATCGGCCTGATCTGACCAGCGAACTTGCAAATGATCCGCTGTACTACTGCCATATGCATTACAACCAAACGCAATCAAGTGCCGATCCTTTTCTGAAACAAGTGCCATCAAGGCTGACGAAGGAGGACTTGCCGCTCCCGATAAAGCGGATAAAGCAACAGCTCGTGTGCTGACGCCCGCACTTTTGTCCCAGTAATACACAGCACCCAACCGAGGACTGGCAACTAAATCCTCACCAAAGTTATCTAATGTCCATAGGCGTAACTGAGAAACAAACCCTGTTGTATTTTCTCCCCAAGCAGATTCGCCAAAGTAACCCGACCCCCACCCAATGCCATCTACATAAACATCAAGACCAATATTGATCTGATAGGCTCCAACAACGCTAGAGCCACCATTACCAGAGTCACTACTATTAGCTAATACCTCGTCGCCGGAAGTATCTTTTGCCTCGATAGTATAAACATTATCACTGGTAATACTGGTTATCTCATATTCTTGGTTAAGAACAGCGGCGGTGATATTACCGCCCAAAGTGGCGGCCCCACTAAAGGTGACGTAATCACCTTTAACTGCACCATGCGATGTGTCGGTTACATTAAGTGTTGCATCATCATTAGCAACCTTGGCAAAGGTAACATCCCCAGCAGATGTGGTTACCCTTATCGGAGTAATGTCGTTGTAAGTATCCCCCTGCAAGACATATAGTTTTTTATGTGTGCCAATAGCTATTAACTTATCTGTGTTAAGCGCAACCCATTGGTGCATCTTTCTGGATGTCCCAATAAACGTATTGGTATTGAGCTTTTCCCAACCACCTATTTTTTCAGGACGACCAGACCTGAAACGAACAAAGTTGGCATCATACCAACCGCCTTCGTTGCTATATGCCGTTCCTTCTCTATTGATTCCCGGCTTAAAGTTATAGCGAGTTAGTGGCATTTGATGTTTAAACGCTCTTGGCTTTTTCTATCGGCACATCTTTTGTGGTGTACGCTTCATTCACGCTTTTAGTGGTTAGATCGTCACCTACGAAACGACCATCGTCGTCACGTGCTCTGACTCTAACCTCTTCAACGCCACGGAACACCCGCTTAAACCAACGTCTAACTCCCATTAGCACTCTCCTCTATCTGTAACAGAACAACGCATTGCTGAAACGCAAGCTGGGCAGTCTCAATCTTATTTGCCAACTCATTAAGTTGAGCCTGAGAAACATTAATTTCCTGCTGTAACTGCGCCTGCTTGGCCTGTAGGCGCTCTATATTCGGAGAAACCTCAGCCGCATCTGGAAATGGGATCTCAACCACTTCGGGGAGAGGAAGCTCTATCTCCTCTAACTGTTCTTCTTCTTTAATGAGGTCTTCTTCTGCCATCTTCTTCCACCTTCCATACATTAAGATTTGCCGCCACAGTACGGCGTTCGCCTTCACCCTCAAATGGATACACCATATGCTGTAGCCAACTTGGGAACATTAAAAACTTACCTACTTCGGGCTTTATTACAAAGCTTTGAGGAGGTCGTAGTCGCTCTACATCAATCAATGAATTAATGCCGTAGTTAAACGCAAGACAACCGTCGCTATTCCCTGAAGCACCATACAGGCTATACTCAGGACTTCCTGCTGTTGGTTGATCTAGTATCTGCGGAGGCACCTTAGTCCACGATGTACAGGAAATTCCCATAATCGTCTTAGTGCCATGATCGTGGATGGGGTTATAGTCCCGCTCATAGCTATGTACGGACCATAATTCATCGATACCAACCTGACGATCACCAAGATCATTGCCAGTATTTTTAAAATTTTTCAAATATTCAGTCGCAAGCATTCCAGTCATCTGGCAATAGTCCGTTAGCCTTGGATCGTTATGATCCATAGTTAATTGCTGCCCATGCCCAATCTGCCCTACTAAGGTTCCAGCATGGGAGATGCGGTCCTCCTGCTCCATCAGATCATCCAAATATGTATTCAGCCCCGATACTATTGCGTCAGGTATCTGTGCTTCCAGCAGGAAAACCGCCGGGAGCGTATGTACCTGATATTCCTGTTCCATTAGGATGGAATAGGATAGTTATCGTTAGGCGTCGGGAGCACCGGTGGATTAGTAATTACGGAATCCACTTGACTCGCAAATACAACATCCCAATGCGCTACTGGGCACAGCGCTACAATTTGAGCTTTGGTCCATGAGTTTTGAGCCTTCGGAGTAAAAATCACATTACCATCAGAGTCGGTGGCATTTACATGCGTTGAGAATTCAGACTTGTAGTACGTCGCATCTCCTTCCGAGTCGTTCTCATAGGTATAAGTTAAGTCCCATTCTTGGACTTTGCTACTCTTGTTATAAGGGATAGCTGTCGTCAGATTTTTAGTCACTGCCATTAGTTTTGCTCCTTTTTAAGTGTTTCAATTTCAGCAGAAAGTTCTTGAATTGCATTTACCAGCATCGGTACAAACTTGCTGTATTTAAGGCCGTACATCTGGCCGTCTTCACTAAGACTGGAGATTAGATTTTTCTTATCTGATTTGCCAAAGCCTAGCTGCTCCTCTAAAGAATTCACATCCTGTGCAAGAAAGCCCACATCCAGCTGATCTTTCTTATAGGTACCGTCAGGGTGAGTATCACTCTCATCGCCATAAAGACTACGCTGATCCCAACGGTAAGTTTTTGGTTGTAGTTGATTGATGAACTCTAAACCGACATCTAAATCTTTTACGTCAGTTTTATCCCGTGCGTCAGAGGCAACTGTCCAATCCACTTGAATGTGTGCCTCAGTAATGTTTTCGTCACCCAATACTATTTCATTACTACCTGTGGTTATAGCACCGCCGGGGCTTCCTGATTTACCTGCTTGATATCCAAGAAACAGGTTGTTGGAGCCTGTGGTTACACTTAAACCTGCGTCAAAACCAAGTGCTGTATTATTAGCACCCGTACTATTTGCGGTCAAAGAGTCTTTACCTACTGCTGTATTACCAGCACCTGTGGTATTAGCGTCTAGTGATGTGGCACCTACGGCAGTATTATTAGCTGCTGTATTAGCGGTTAGCGCCTCATTACCTAGTGCAGTATTATCATGCTGAGTGGTTGTAGCCGCTATAGCACCCTGACCAATACCTACATTACGTGCACCGCTAGAAACATTTTGCATTGCATAGCGGCCAATACCGATGTTGTAGTTGCCTGATACATCTCCAGTGTTCATAGACCCATAACCGATGGCAATAAATTTACCACCTGCTGTACTGGCTGCTCCTGCCTGCCAACCAATTGCTACGTTTTCATCCCCAGTAGTATTTGAATCAAGAGCTTCGTAGCCAATTGCTACATTATGATCGCCTGTTGTAATTGCAACACCAGAGTTGTAGCCAAGCGCTGTGTTATTAACGCCTGTAGTATTTGCCGATAAAGAGCTTTTACCTACTGCTGTATTACCAGCACCCGTGGTATTAGCATCTAGTGATGCGGAACCCACGGCAGTATTATTGGCGGCTACATTTAACAATAACGCATTATGACCTACCGCAGTGTTATTGCTGGTGGTCGCATTGGTATAAAGTGCTGAGTAACCTAGCGCCGTATTATTATTACCCGTCGTCTGGCTCAGTCCAGCGCTGAAGCCCACTGCTGTAATACTCCCCGCAGTATTTGCGGTTAGAGCTTGATAGCCTATTGCGGTATTACCAGCAGTCGTCGTAACTGCATCAAGAGCTTGATAACCAACTGCTACATTATTACTACCAGTAGTAGCTTCTAGGAGTGCATAAGCCCCTACTGCTGTATTGCTTTGTCCCGATGAAGTTTCATAACTAGCGTGATACCCTACTGCGACGTTGGATGATGAAGTAGCGTCTATCAAAGCTGACTCACCAATAGCTACATTATAGGCTCCCGTTTCATTAGTATATAAAGCACTTTGACCAATAGCTACATTAGAGTTAGCAGTAGTATTGTTAGCTAATGCGCCTCTTCCAACCGCTATATTTTGAGTGCCCGTAGTATTGTTATACAAGGCTTCTCGACCAACAGCTACATTACTATCTGCGGTAGTATTTGCAGCTAAGGCCGAGATTCCAATCGCTACATTGCTGGCACCAGTAGAGTTCGCCCCGAGAGAGTTATATCCAACGGCTGTATTACTAGCACCTGTAGTATTAGCATCTAGCGATGAATAACCCACCGCTGTATTGCTATCCCCCAGATTGAGTTTGAGAGCATATTTGCCTACAGCCGTGTTCTGGCTACCCGATTCATTTTCCATCAGGGATTCATGACCGATAGCCGTATTATGTGCGCCTGAAGTATTATCTCTAAGCGCCCTAAATCCGACTGCTGTCAGTGCGCCTGCTGTTGAAACCGAACTAAGCGCGCTCGCACCAAGAGCAACGCTTTCTGATGCTGTAGTATTAGCCGATAAAGAAGCTTTACCTACCGCTGTATTATTAGTGCCTGTAGTATTTGCATCTAGTGATTGCATACCTACTGCGGTATTAACCCCTGTCGTATTGACAGTTAAAGCATTATATCCCAGCGCGGTGCTGCCACTGCCTGTAGTATTTGCATTTAATGCCCCATAACCAAGAGCCGTCAACTCACCGCCCGTAGTATTTGTTGATAATACATTGGAACCAACTGCTGTATTAGCTGCACCTGTGCTATTTGCAACGAGGGCTTGATAACCAACGCCAACGTTAGCAGTACCTGAACTATTAGCTTTAAGCGCTTGATAACCAATAGCAGTTAAATTACTAACTGTAGTAATTGTATCGAGAGCTTCGTGACCAATGGCTATGTTGTAACTACCCGTGGTTCTATTTTGCATAGAACGCATTCCTAGGGATATATTACTACTGCCTGTAGTAGCATCCTTTTGTGACTCGTAACCAATGGCTACATTATATTGCCCGGATGTATTGTCTTTAAGCGCCTGATACGAGATTGCAACGTTATTTGAGCCTCCAGCATTGTTATACAGCGCGGATTGACCAATGGCAGTATTATAATTCCCTGTGTTGAGGTATAGCGCGCCGTCACCTATACCAACATTACCAGCACCCGAGACGTTCGTTATTAATGCATTTGTCCCTAAAGCTGTATTACTAGCACCAGTAGTATTTGCCGATAAAGAGCTATAACCAACTGCCGTGTTATTAGCGCCTGTAGTATTAGCGTCTAGGGCTTGATAACCAACGCCAACGTTAGCAGTACCTGAAGTATTAGCAGTAAGAGCTTGGTAACCTACGGCTGTTAGACCGCTTACTGTTGTAATTGCATCTAGAGCTTGCTTACCAACTGCTACATTGTTACTGCCTGTAGTATTAGCATTCAAAGCAGAATAACCAAGAGCAGAATTGGACCCGCCCGTAGTATTTGAAATCATCACGTCACCACCAACTCCTGTATTAGTAGCACCTGTACTGGTCACCAGTAGTGCATAAGCACCTACCCCAGTATTGTTGGCAGCAGTATTTTCACGTAGCGCTTGGTAGCCTATAGCCGTATTGTAACTAGATGTACTATTCGTCGATAAAGCCTTACTGCCGAGCGCAGTATTGGACCCACCCGTAGTTATAGAATCACCCGCAATGTTTCCAATCAGGGTGTTATGAGTTCCAGTGCTGACTGCTACACCAGCTTGATAACCAAGTGCACTGTTATCGTTACCGGTGGCTACTTTAAGTGCTTCAAATCCAACTGCTGTTGCAGTTGTACCTGTAGACATTGTGAGCAACGCAGATGAGCCTACAGCAGTGTGACCACTTGCCGTGGTAACGGCCCCACCCGCGTTATCTCCGACAAAAGTATTATCAGCTCCGGTGGTAACAGCATCACCAGCAGCATTGCCCACCAAAGTATTTTCAGTACCCGTGCTAACAGCCACACCTGACTGATAGCCCACCGCCGTATTGTTATTGCCCGTGGCAACCTTCAGCGCCTCAAATCCAACCGCAGTACCCGTAGTACCTGTGGACATTGTGAGCAACGCAGATGAACCTACTGCCGTATGGCCAGAAGCCGTAGTGACAGCCCCTCCGGCATTATCACCAACGAAAGTATTGTCAGCGCCCGTAGTTACAGCGTCACCAGCAGCAGCTCCGACAGATACATTATCTACCCCGGTAGTGGCAGCAGTAAGCGCCTGATAACCAACCGCTACGTTACCAGCATCTGCGCCAGCATTTAATGTTGCTAATGCAGCTGATCCAACCGCTACATTTTGTCCGTTTCCATCTTCTGTTGCTAACGCTCCAGAACCAACTGCTGTATTGTCGCCACCCGTTGTTATGGCACCACCCGCATTATCTCCAATCAGGGTGTTATCTGAACCTGTTGTCACTGCGTCACCAGCCGAATCACCAACCGCAACATTATCTGTACCGGAAGTATTCGCAGTTAAAGCAGACGTACCGACAGCCACGTTATTACTTGCAGTTGTGGCAACCAGTAAAGCACCGGAACCAATAGCTACATTAGATCCACCCGTAGTTATAGCGCCTGCTGCATTGTCCCCTACTGCCGTGTTATCAGTACCCGTAGTCACTGCATCCAGCGCATTCTCACCGATAGCAACGTTATCCGTGCCGGTGGTGAGGGCCACACCCATCGCACCTGATCCAAGAGCGATATTGCCGGTGCCGCCTAAGACATCAAGCACATCCGTAACCGCTGCACCTGATCCAGCCCCATCGGTTACAAGCATACGAATACCGCCAGACGGGATCACTACATTAGCCCCGGTACCTTGCGAAATCGTAACCGCATCGCCTGCGTTATTCTCAATGCACCAGACTTTAGACAATGTATTAGGCGCGAGCGTGACTGTGCAGGCTTGTGACAAGCTACCAGTCAACTTCATGTTCATCGCACGGGCAGCATCAGAAGCCCCGTCTGCTACTGTGATAGTTGCGGTAGACGCATCGGACAACGCTTCGCTGCCGACACTAAACGCCTCACCGATCAACTCTAAATTCGTGTTTGTAGTCGTTCCCCACGTACCTGATTCGTCGCCAGTTGCGATTTCTTTCAGTCGTAGATCATTTACATATGTCGCCATTTAAGTTACCTCTTCCCAATCTGGATCTTGTGCATCACTAATCGCTGACCAAGATACTGTTTGTGCTCCTGATATTTCGCTCCAATTAGGCGTTTGATCTGTCTCAACATAACGCCACAAACCACCCTGTACGGTACCAACCTCGCCAGTACCTGCAACACCCGTAATTTCAATCGAGTTTGCTTGACCCCAAGTACCCGATCCCCATGTGCCACGACTCCAACCTGTAACATTTGCCACAATCCTCTCACTAGGCTATGCGGATAACCGCATTGCTAGCATCCGCTGTCGGAAACACAATGGTAAAACTTCCAGTGACGCTGGTCTTATCACCACCGAAATCAAAAACCGCTACAGCCGGGTCGCCAGACGCTGAATCATTAAAGATCATACAGCCTCTGGCAGTAACCGTGCAGGTGCCAAAGGTTAAATCCGCAAAGTCCGCGAACGCTGTAGTCCCTGATGTGGTCGGATCGATCCGTGTTAACGCCGCACCCTTGGCCGTATAGTTCGTTCCTGTTGCCTCTTGAGCACTACTATATGCCGTAGTCGCAGCACTCATCGTGGCAGAACTGGTGTACAACGCCAAATTAAACGTAGAGCCACCTGAAAGTAAAAAATTGTGCTTGGCTTCCAGAAGCTCTTTCTTAAAACTTGTACACATTGCTTGGGTGATTGCCATCAAAGCCTCCTAATAATCTCGGCCATATCACCGTGGCCCTGTTTTTCAAGTAGATTACATATCGTACACATATGACTCTCGATAGCCTTGTGCATGTAATCCGCAAGCAGCACTTCTACACGCTCCTTAAACGCATGCGCCTGCTGCCGAAGGGGTTCAGGGGCCGTATTACTAATCCCCACAATCCTGTTCACCGCCATCTTAGCCCATTCTTCCGGGGTATGGCCGCGATGATTAGTCGTCTCTACCCCAAGATTTCCAACCGACGCATCTAACTCAACTTGGAACATCAGTAACTCGTTGGCTCGACAGGCTTCACGCCTGCCTGTTTTGCTGGCTTAACATTATCCTCACGTCCATGAATCGATACGACCACCTCTTCTTCCTGCTCAATATTAGAAAAGGATGTTACCTTGAGCTTGCCTTCTTCGGCATATACGACTGGAGGATTCTCTAAACGATGATACCCATACAACTTATCCTTCTCAGTAACGTTTGTATCTAAGAGTGGAGAACCCGGTGCTACGGCAATATCCATCCCTGTCGCAAGGCAACGTGCCAGCCAGAACTCACAACACGCTCGACCTAACTCACCAAAGTGCATATTGGTGCTATAGGTAAAGTCTGCCCCAAATACATTAAGACGCTTAACCCTTTTCCACAAAGCAAAGGCAATCGCATAGGAGATGGTGTTATTAAAATAACCACACCCTAATTCTCCGACAATCTCTTTTAAGGGATACAACGTAATTGCCGGAACCCGATCATCTAATTCGCAAGAATATACCGGACATGTCAGCGCTGGCAGCGTCTTCCGCATAACTTCCGTTTGACCACCCGCATCATCGCTATCAAAGAATCGTGAGGCAGGGTCCATCATGAAGACACGATCCGCATCAACTACAGCACACATCGAATTAATTGCCCATACCTCGTCATACTCTTCGCTGTGTGTGATAGAGAGATGATAGTCCAACTGGCTATGACCAAGCCCTAACAGGGCAATATTTTTGCCTTCTAAGTCAGACATTAGCTAACCTTAATCCTCAACTGACCATCCCGATACGCATCTGTACGATCATAGCCGTCACCTTCCATCTTCAATGCCTCAACTGATGTTTCAAATTGCTTTGCATAAGATTGCACTACATCCGGTTCACCCTTCATAAAGATGTAGGCTTGAAGCAATGAGCCATACAAAAGAGCATCCTCTGCATTTGTACCAAGCCAGCTAGTACCAGAACTAGCCGCCGTAATCGACTCCGGCTTATAAAAGTAATGCAACTCCGAGGTATAGTTAGAACCCGGCGTAGGTCCAATAATGAATGTATCGTCATCAAATAAGGCGTAATACTTAGGCACACCCGTTGTTGCCGGATTCGGATACACCTCACGAATGTAGTTAACATCCTTATTGATCAGATACTCATGACTGCTGCTATTAATAATCGCCAATGAATAGGGACGCAGGAAGTCATTTGGAGCCGATAGATAAGCATTGGAGGCAGTCATCGTACCCGTTACGTTCTTACGAAAGACAGGCAGCTGAACTGCACGCAGGATCGTCACTTCGGCCTGTTGGATAAATACAGCAATATTGTTAGAGAACGTCGTCTCCGTATTCTCGGTATAGTCCTTAATAGCCTGCGTCAATGTGGTGTAATTCCAAGCCATCAGCTTATTGTCACCTTAATAAAACCAACCTCACCGCGCATATCCAAACCTACTGTGCGGCTTCCAAAAGCGGTTACGCCACCACCGATAGGATCCCACGCAGAAAGCCTACGACTCTCGTTCAGCGCAGTGTCAGGCCGTGGATTGCGTAATGCTTGTGGGTCTGTGGTATGCATCCGGCCCAGCTGCAATTGCGGCTGATCTTTATCCAATACATCCCTACCCACCCGAAATCCGGTGGGATAACCACCCTTGATTTGAGGCACGAGATCCTTCAACTTGTAACGAAAGCCTGTTCGATCACAAAAGCCGAAGGCATATTTACCCCTAGTATAGCTAGTCAATCGTAGCCTCCCGGCACCATAAATAATGATGCTTTCTCTCGATCTGCCTCAGAGGCAAGTTGCCACTGCTCATCATAGATTTGCTTTAATAAGGTGGCACGATTAGTTGCCTCCGGGCTTTTAAGGCTTATCTGATAAGCAAGACCAGCCACCATGCAGGGTAAATAGCGGGCCGGGATATCAACGTTATTCGTTCCCGGAGAACCACTATCTTCAATGCGCTGCAAATAATAATAGATAAGAGTATATGTCTGGGCATCATCAGGAACAGGCCACAGGTTAATGGCTATTGCCCCCGGATCACGCTCGATCCAATACTGCAAAGGCTTACTTTGCTCCAGCTTATTGGTCAGATGTGCATACTGACTAATAGAAATGCGAGTCATCATCTGATCCGATTGATTCGATGTACTACCCGAATCAGTACGAATAAATGCTTCCACCACATCCAGTTCGTCACTATCTAAAGCATAGCGAGCCGTCCCAGCAGTAATAGCTTGGGTTCCTTCTTGGATCGTCCAGAGATTTAATCCCCGGTTCTGCCATTCAAGAAACATTAAATCAAGACTACGACGAGCCGTGCGGTAGTCGTAGCCGGAACGAGCCTCTAATCCAGCACGTTCAAACGCCTCTTCAACAATATCGCCAAGATCAAGATTGAAAGTATAGGTGCCGCTGGTTGCCATCTAGGCTCACGCGTCTCCCTTATCCTTCGCCTTACCGAAGTTCAGGGCTATAAAATCAATGATCTTGTAGGCCCATGCCACGGCTTGATCATCTTTCGGCGTGGGTGTTACCGCTGCAATGGCTGAACATGCTGTCACCGCTGCGGTTGCGTACATCAGAATTGATGCAATATCCATGGTTTCCTCCTATGGATTAATGGTAGAGGGGTTGTGTTTAATTATCCCCCCACTTTTGTACTTTTTATCAATCAACTGATTGATAGAGCCACCACCGGCCATCTTTTTACGCCGAGAAGTACCCGGATTTTTTGGCCGCTTTGGTCCGGGAACATGCCTCGGAGGCTGATCTGAAGGGAATCCGGGCGTAGTTCTTGGTGGTGACCTTCTGGGCGGATCTGAAGGAAAGCCGGGATTAGTGTTTCTCGGCGGCTTCTTTTTAGGCGGCCTTGTAGGAAAGCCGGGGGTAGTATTTCTCGGTGGTTTTCCTCTTTTATGGCCAGTAGGCGGTTTAGGCGCTCTGAAATCTCTACGTGCTTTGCGCCTGCTCCTTCGGGTATCTTTGGGCATTTCGCCTCCTTCTAAGGGTTAATGGTAGAGGGATTGTGCTTAATCCTTCCACCATGTTTATATTTTCTATCAATCAACTGATTCACAGAACCGCCCCAAACTGATTGCGTGGGAGGGGGCGGAATTCTTAAGGCGGGAGGGGGCGCTTTCTTACGGTTAGACCCTGACGGTGTTTGACTCCTATCCTGTGTAAGAAAGCCCACACTGGGCAAACGCCTCGCATTGGGATGATAAAACGTGGGAATAGAGCGAGGATGACCTGAGCGCCCTGCTGCCATTGCCGAACGAGGACCTCCCCTACTACCACGAGGACGGCGACGTGAGGGTGTACGGCGCGGCGTTACCGCTCCACCACCTTGATATTTCTTCACCTTACTCTTCTTCGGCTTAGTTGATTTACTATCATAGTAACTAGGCATTTTGCCTCCTTGTTTACGCTGTTCGCTGAGAGCAATGGCTATCGCTTGCTTGCGATTCTTAACCTTACCACCGGAGCCAGACTTTAGTTTACCGCGTTTAAACTCTCTCATGACGATACTTGCTTTATCTTTCGCCATGTTTAAACGCTTTTTACGCCTCCATATACTGTTTAAACGTTATGCCGCAACACCTGCGTCTTCTGCAAAAGAGCGTGCCAGTTGCAGGATCGCGTGGGGCGACATCATTAAAAACTGATTAGCGTTAATCGTATGAACTGCAACCACTGTACCTGTTGTTTGCAGAACGACTTCATGATTATCGACATCCAGAGATATTGTGACCGGCACTCCAGTCAACGGGCGACTCAGTTCAAACAAGCAGTCGATAATATGGTTTTCTAATTGCCTATTCATTATTCAGCTTATCTACCTTCTCTCGATTGGCCAGATGAATCTGGCGTATATCATCTTTCGAGTTCCCAAAATACGGAGCCGCATGCCCTACCTCACACATGATATCGTTAATGCAATTGCCATCACTATCCATAAGCTGCCCAAGTATCCGGCCAAACTTACCACGTCCGTCTTTATAGGTCTGAATGGTTATGGAATCCCCGGCCTCCTGAATAGAACCCTGTAAAAACGCCTTACTCAGCAATCCGTACTTCTTCTCTTCTAAGTCACGGGTACGACTTTCGGGTGTATCAATACCGTACAAACGAATGCGCTGCTTGGTAAGCACCACGGAAAATCCCAAATCGATATCACAATCGACGGTATCTCCATCAATCACTCGCGTTATTGTTGCCCGGTACTGATACATCACGATGCCATAAAGGGAGAGAAAAGACTCAAGACAGCCATACCAATGATGGTGGCATACAGCCCCATCACCCAGCGATCCAGTTTGTCAAAGCGATCCGAGCCATCATCCAGCCTCCGTAGGATAGAATCATAGCGCAACGCACATTCTCGTTCATGTGCATTCAATTCCATAGCAACCTCTGATGCGGTCTTTTCTGCCATGGATTACTTTTTCGCTCTCGGTGCCTTCTTGGCTGGCGCTTTCTTAGCCGGGGCCAGCACCTTCATGGCTGCCTCCGCCTCTTTCTTGGTCATCAGCTCACCCACAACGACGACATCTTCGCCATCAATCGTGGTTACTACCTGATAAACCGGCTCACCACTTGGGATGCGCTCACCATTCTGGACTACCTTGTACTTTGCCATGTCTTATCCTGCCCATACCACAGTTACAAAAGAAACATTCGTTACATCACAATACACTCGATCCGAAAAACGAATGCCGTTCTCAGGGAACCATACCTGATCTGTCGCCGTCGCTGACGCAGGCGTATCAATCGTCACCAGCGTTGATCCGCCGGAACCATTCTTTAACGCGATAGTCCCAGCGGAACCAGAAGCCACGTAATACACGGCTTTAACCCGTGCTGGTTGGGCTTTCCCTGATGTACCCGTGATATAGCCATCGGCGCTTACCCGAGTTGTGTGAACATCAGACTGCATATCACTACTCCTTGTTATTCAAATGGGGTAGCTAGGGTGCCGTCACCATGCAGATATGCTTCGCAATGCCAAACTGCCGCGCTGGTAGCGACCAGACGAATAATACCGCCCACAAGCCAACCTTGTGCCGCCGTCCCCAAATCAATGGTGTCGTCGTCACTGGCATCAGGGATGAAGGTGTTGTTGTCGGTTGCGGTGGCTGGATCAAAGATATAAGCAAAACCAGAGAACAAGTCACTGCTATTGTCTGTATTGATCTGGCCTGCGCCGGTAAAGGTGGTGCCAACAATGAACGTATAGTTCAAACCGGCAGCCGCCGTAGGTAGTGTTACCACAATACCCGCTGCTCTGTTCAGGGTATAAACCGTACCTGAGTCGGTTGATTCAACGCTTTTGGTCGCAGACGTAATGCTGCTGACGTTGGAATAAGCCGAGACATAACCCGTCGTGGTGATATTACCACTGGTGTCAATGTCTAAGTTGGTCGTGATAGCTCCGGTTCCAGCAGTTTTGCTGATCTGCTCGAAGCCACCCTCTGAACGGACTGGGCCGTTAAAAGTCGTGTTAGCCATGTAAGTCTCCTGTCTTGGCTAGTGTCTGCCAATGTTTCACATGAAACACTGACAGTCAGGATAAAAGGAAAAGGGGCAGTTTCCTACCCCCTTACCCACATCAGCTTGCGCCGGGTGATCCGTAGATTCCCAACGGGTCAGAAACACCGAAAGAATAACGTTCACGCGCTTTATAGCGCACGTTACCCGTATCGAAGTCGCCGTCCATACTGTTTTCCATTGCCGTTCTCTCGAACATTTTCAGGCCGTTTGGAACGTCTGTAACGAGAAACCAAGCATTGGTGTCCGTCAGGTAATGGTTTACCGAATACCCTTCCGGAATCGTACCGTTCGCTCGAATCGCATTGATGTCGTTGTCCGCTGTCGCTACACGTCCTTCGGACTCTAGGATGCGGGTTGCAACAAACATCAGATTCGGCGGGATAACCAGCTTACGCGGTCTGGCTGCTATCAGCAGTCCGCGTTCGTCAGTCCAGCCAGCAATTGCAATAACTGCCGCTTCCAGCGATGTCTCATTAAGATCCGCCGCTGTTGCAGGTCGATTATCGTTTTTGCCGCCAGTAACCAACGGGTGGCCATCACCACCAGTTACACCATCGCTAGACGCCGTGAACAGGTTAACCCCGTCCCCCGTCTGATAGCTATTGGTGAAACCGTTATTGAGCGGGTTTACAGCCTTCACCTGCTTGGTGTAAGCCATAGCACGAGCCAGCGCTTTGGTATAGCGAGCCGAGAGCGAGTCATAGAGGTTATCCTCCATAGCTTCTTCTGTGATCGCAAATCCCATAGCAATGGTTTCGTGGTTATACCGAGCCGTGAAAGCCTCTTGCGCTGCGTCATAACTGATCGCCGCACCTTCGTCCTTCACTGGAGCCGCCGCAAATCCAGAGAGTTTCACTTCTTCCTCGAAAGATCGATCCGAAGATTCCGTCTCGTAGATTGCTTTGTGCTCGTCCTCGTATTTCCCATACTCCAACCCAAACAAGGCATTCAAGCCGGGGAGGAGTTCTTTCAACATCTGTGCGCGTGAAATCGCCATGATCTATTCCTCCTTAAATACCTGTGGTATTGGTTAACTGATGCCCTACATTGAATTTCACAATGACATCAGTATAGGTATCGCCCACGGAACTCGTCGGGCCATCGACAAAATCGACAACCTTAACCGGGAACGTATTAGTGGTTGCTACCGTCGAACCGTCAAAAGCATTTTTGCTATTGCCGATAGACGTAGAACCTGCCGTCTGAACAACGGATGCATTCGCACCGAGAGCCGCTTGAGCAACGGTTTCATCACTCTGCATCTGAAACAGAACTTCCGGGTCTGTCACAACATAGGCCATTGCATCTGATGCTGCCATATCGGCGGGCCATTGTTGATTAAACGTCATCTGTTTCGATGTGGAATCGGTGTATTTGCATCCCATGAAAATCCCTATGGGTGTCAACGCTGCTGTACCGGCGTCTTTTTCGACCGTACCGGCAGTCACAAGTTTGACAAAATCCCCATAGAAGATCGCGGTGTCATACGCACTAGCAATCTTGATGTGCTGAACTTTTCCTGTATAGGAACCGCTTGCACTCGTCGTATTGATAGGGCGGGCACCGTAGGGGGCTGCTGTTGTAGCCATTTACATGTACCTCATCATAAATTTAGGTGTTACCGCGACCAAAGGTTACCCGCGTATTACGATCCGGACGCAACAAAGGCATCCTTGGATCATTCTCTCGCATGTAACTTTGATCAACGCTTTCCATTTGCTGCGCGGCCTTTTCTTCGTAATGACGCTGACGGGCTTCTGCAACTTCCTCGGGAGCCTTACATAAAAGTAATCCGCCCATTTCGACACAACCCGGAAATCGAGAATCATGATCTGGCATAATCTCTAACTCAGGATGATCTTCTGCCTTCACCGGCTCCCATCCTTCGCGGAATCGCATAGACACATTCGTATTATCGGCAGAGCCGATCATATTCGTGCGTATCCAGCGAAACGCATAACCCGGAATAGGGATTGGGTCTGGCAATACAGACGGTGGCTTCCAATTTTCAATACGCTCACTGGACTCTCTGTCTTCCAACGTGCGCGGGGTACGCTTTTCTTCACTCATAACAATGCCTCCTTAGCTGCATCTATTTGCATTTGTTTAGCATACTGCTGTGGAGTAATGCCCAGCCGCTTGGAAAGATCCACTTGGCTTTTGTTGAGCTTTACTTGGCGTCTTTGCTTGCCCTCTCTTTGTGCAGGAGCAACTACCGTGGTGTTCCTTTTGGAGGAACCAACAGAATTTTCTGTTTCCTGTTGAAAATACTGCGGAAATGCACGCGCTAACTCAGTGTTAATATGCTCGAAGTAAGCATCACTTGAAGAGTTTATACCTCGACTTGCTAGATTTTGGTGCATCCCCAGTGCAAAACCAGACATCGCTTCATAACCCGGTTGTTGGAACCAAGTGTTTCTAGCAATCCATGCCTGCGTCCGTTCGTCCAACTGCGGTGCTTGCATCGCTTGTTGTTGAACAGGCTGCTGCATGGGTTGCTGCATCTGCGGTTGATAGTTCTGCAAATAAGATTTATCAGTCTGCGCTTTTGTCAACGCCTCCTGTGCCGATACCATCGCGTCGGTATCGCCATCGTCATAGGCTTTTTTGTATACCTGTTTAGCGGATTCGATTTCAGCATCGGCCCGCGTGGAGACACTACTTAATAGCGCCTGTTCACTGCGACCAACCAAATTAGTCAAATGCGTGTTTTGTCCGTGCACCTGTTTGGCATACGTCAACGCCTCGTCGCGTAAACGTGCTGCCTCATCTTTGGCTCGTCGTTGTTCGTGGTATTCGTATTTAAGACGATTGATATGATCCTTCGTCTCTTTATCAATCCCTTCTATCTCTGCATCAATATCAAATGCGTCATTGGGATTGAGAGCACGCGGTGCGCGCTGATCCTCGGGCGGGCGATCATCGACAACTTCAATGTCAAGATCCTCCCGCGCCTCATCCTCCAATGTCTTCATGACATCGGCTTCATCCGGTAAAAAGTTATCTACATCAGACACGGTGTATACCTCTTGGGTCATCCACCACGGCTTCTACAGTATCGTCGTTGATGATCCGGAACTCTTTGCCATGAATCTTAATCCGTGTCCCACTAAAAGCTCGCATGATGATGAAGTCGCCTTCTTTACACCATGGGCCATGAGGGAAACGGGTTTCATCTCGATAGCAATCCGGCCCCATTTTGATCACAAACCCCACAACGGAGGCTACTTCTTCGATCATCATAGTTTCATGGGGTTTGAGAATACCGCCGTCCGTCTTTTCTTTGATTTCGGGCAGTCCAACGAGGATGCGATATCCGGTAGGTTCTGGCAGTTGAGTTGCTGTTTCCTCTCGAATATCTGTTACTTCGGCCATGTTGTTAACCTTCAGTCCACTTAGAAGGGGAAGCGGTGTACCCCTGCTCACTTATGAGCGTCATTCCTCTACAAAAATCTTTTCGACAATTTCCTGAATATCACGTCTAGCAAACTGAACGCCTTCAATCTGTCCACGAAGCAATTCGTATTGACTAAAATTCTCAATAGCTCCGGTAATAATAACGTCTTTTAAACGTGACTCCGTTTCGTTTAAACGCGACATTAACAAATCTATGAATCTCGGGTCAACAAAATCATTCATCAGCGATTCTTCAACAGACTATCAGCAATCTTGCGACCAATCTCTGCACCCTTCGCTTCCTGATCTGCGCTTATGCGGCGATCCCCCTGCTCATGCCCCAACAGACTATCAGCTATCTTACGGCCAATCTCTGCTCCTTTCGCTTCCTGATCCGCACTTACACGGCGATCCTTCTGTTCGCGCTCTGACTGTCGCTCGGCAACCTCTGCGCCAATCTTCGCCCCAGCCACACGTTCGTCGCTTGCGATCTTGAAACGTTGCAGATCGTCGCGCATCTGTGCTTTCTGGGCTTCCAGCTCCAGCTTCTGCTGTTCAGCTTGCTGTTTTGCTTGATCCGTCTGAACGTCTGCCTGTACCTTTTGCTTCTTGATTTCCAACTCTTCACGCTGCATTTGCATGATCGGGTCTTCTGCCATCTCCTGATTCTTCTGTTCCTGTATCTCTTGCTGATCTTTGCCAAGCAATTGTTCCGCTGCCTGTGCAACAAGCCCTGACAGGCGAGATTCGATCTCTTCTGGCAGTTCCGTTCCCAGCGGTGGTAATTCGATACCCAGCTCTCTTTCGATTTCGTCCCGGTACTTGAAAGCAAGGTGTTCGGTAACATGAGCTGACGCAGCCGCCAGTGTTGCCTCTGCTGTTGGTGAGTCCTCCATAGATTGCATAATCTTTGGGTCTTGCGCCATAGCCATATGCGTCTGTATATGCGCCTCATGATCCTGATACTGAAAGGCTTTAATAGGTCTGTTATTGAGCAGGCCCATATTCTCTGCTACCGGATCTTCCGGCTTCATATCGTCATCAACCGGAACAATCTTATCCGGATCACGAATACCTAATACTCCCAACATTTGCCTGTGCAGAAGCGGCAAGTCGTAAAGTTGTGGCGCTTGGGCTGCTAACTGTAAAGCAGATTGATATTGCATGATTCGCTGCGACATCGTGGCAGCATTCGGATTAGACACCGGTATCACATCCACGCGACGGTCAAAGTCCTCCGCAATGGCATCCGGATTGCCATTCACATCATAGGGATAGGCGGGTGGTCCGAAGTCTTCAATGATAGTGACAAGTATCTTTAACTCATTTTTAAGGGACGCATGTAGTCTTGCCTGTATCGCTGACATGACCTTCATGTTCTTTTCCATCAGCGCCAAGGTGGTGCCCACCGGAGCCTGATTATTCATGTCCGACACCTTCACATCGGTGATGGCGGCGAAGCGCCTGCCCTCTTCAACGATGTTGTTCAGCAACTGAAACAGCGTTCCAGAGGGTTCTTTGTAAGGCAGGAAGGAAATATTCTCTTTGATGGTACCGCCGGGGACATCCACATCTCTGAACTCACCGGGCATAATAGGGGTGTCATCCCCTTTGATACGCATGCCGCGAGCCTTTAAGCCTCCGGGCAGGTTCGCCAGAGTACCCGCATCCACCAGCTGACGCAGCAGGGATGTTGCAGACTTGACCAAGCCACCAATCAGATGGATCAGTCCCAGTCCGTAAAACCCTAATCCCGGCAGATATTCATAGTGTACGAAGTGAGTACGTCGTAGATGCAGCGGATCATCTTCATAATAGTTTCTACGAATGGACAGTATTGCGCCCGAATCTTTGTCAAGAGTGACAACATAGGGCAGCGCGATGCCCGTCTCCTCGCCATCCAGCATATCCTCGAAGCCGTCCAGATCCAGCTCGACGTGCATTTCCAGCAGGGTATGAACGGAATCGCCACTCAAATACCCGGTATTACTCCGAGAGCTGGGGTTCTCACCAGTCAGCTCACCATACTTGGAGCGAACTTCATCAATATCCAGCTCGGTATCAGAGATCTCTTCATCCCGATAAAAGCCATTAACTTGCAGTTTACGAATGTCATTCTTAGTCTTACGCATCACATGCGTAAGTCGGGTGGTGGTATTTAAGTCAGTAGCCCCATCAAACACCACCATGTCCTCAGACGGCACGAACATTGCACAAGGGCGTTCCATGTTCGGATCATGGTAAACTTTTTTAAACGCACTCCCCGCGAGCGGCAGCGAGAACAGCATCCGCTCTGTCTCACTGCGGTATTCCGTCATGCGTTCGGTCATCAGGTAGTTCATGTAATCCTGTACCCGAGAAGCCTGCTCCTCTCTCTCACGGGTAACTTTGCCCATGATATGAGTTCTGGCCGGTCCTGCTGCCGGGAAGATTTCTGAGATTGCCTGTGACTGAAAGCGTACTACGGCTTCAGCCAGCAGAGGATGATGCACCCCACAAGCACCGGGCCATGGGGTGGTGCGGTCTTCGACCTTTAACCCTAGCTGATCCAGCCCCGCCATGTAGGCTTCTTCCCAATCACGACGGGATGCCTTGTCATCTTCATAAGCGCTTTGTAGTTCAGAGCCAATAGCATCCAATATGTGTTCATCGATATGTTCGGCAAGGTTAGCGTCGAACGGTATCTCGTCCGCTTCAAGTTCTGGCTGGAAATCAATAAGCATGCCGCCATCTTCTGTCTCGATAGATACGGTATCTGGATTGTCAATACCAATTACAAGAGCCTCTTCATCTACTGCATCAAGGCGCTGTTGTAAATCGGCCATTTCCAAAGGCGTTATTGCTTTATCAACGGCCATAGGTCCTCCTTATCGCAGCAAGTTTAAACGTCTTAATAATAATTGGCAATGCGAGGTACATCCGTACCCATCTCCTCATCGTCCTCAAGCGCAATGAATCCTCCTTGACGGAAACGTAGCAGGGCTTGGGTTGAAGAGTCCACTAGGTCATCATGATCACCTACCGGGAAGGCAGCAAACTGTTCGATGACCTCCTCTGCCCAGCGGGTCTTCGGTGCCCAGACCACACCTGATGCGAAGAAGTCAGCAACCGCATTAACCCTCGATACCTTATCATTGCCTCGCGTTGGGGTGTACTCCGTTACAGGGATTCCAATACGACGAAGCTCAAATATCAATGGCGCACCCGCTGCCTTTGCCTCAACGATGCAGGCATCTGGTCGCCACTCAAGATACATCTCCTGCGCCCTGACTTTAAGTTCAGGAAACTCCAGTCGCTCCTGTAAGGCGTCCAAGAGAATAATCTGCGGCATCTTCATACCGTCTTCGTTGTCTGCATAGAAGACGCCCCATGTAGTACAGGCTGAGTAGTCAGCGCGTTCATGCTTTAAAAACGCGGTATCCCATGATTGAATAATAAATGAGACGACAGGGGGCTGCCTTTCTTCCCACTCTCGCCACCACTCACGCTTAACAATAGCACTCTCTTCAGAGGTAGGTTGCTGCTGATACTGGGCTTCCCACTTGGAAACGGGCAGTGTAGCGCGGATTTTTTCCAGTTCATCAAGAGGCCAATAGTCTGGCCAAAGGCTATTGCCAGATGGTAAAATTGCAGGTAATTCAATAACTTCCCATTCATCTGAGCCTTCCCTTGTAATGGAATCGCGCATGATCTGTCCGCACAAATCCTTCTGGCTCCAGCGTGTCATCACAATAATGATGGCCCCACCGGGCTGTAACCGCTGTCTGGGACCGGAGGTGAACCATTCATAAGTATTGTCAAACACTTTGGGATCAGCTTGCTGCCCCTGCTGTTCGGAATGGGGATCGTCAATCACCAAGAGGTCCGCACCACGCCCCGTCACCGCGCCACCGACGCCCACTGAAAAGTATTCCCCACCGCCCGATACGTCGAAACGACCCGCCGCCTTGGAATCAGCCGTCAGCGACACATCAGGAAACAATTGCATGTATTCTTCACTACCAATGAGGTTACGCACCATCCGACCAAAGCGAACAGCAAGCTCTGCGGTGTGGGATGCCATGATTATCTTCTTATCGGGTGACCGACCCATGATCCATGCAGGCAACAACCACGACGTGAGCTGCGATTTACCCATACGCGGGGGCATATTGATCATTAAACGCTTCAGATCGCCTGTAGCGACCCTCTCAAACGCCTTAGCCATACTCCTATGATGCGCTCCCTCTATAAAAGCAGGCCAAACCCCAGCAGAAAACTCTAAGAACGACTCAGCCGCCTTCTCTTGCCGTATAGAAGTCTCTAATGACCCTAACAACCGCGACACTTCCTCCCTCTCCTTACTAGAAAGCATCAACATCCTTTCAGGAGTCAACTGATCTTTAAGTTTTACGAACTGTTGTTCTATTGACATAGCCTTCTACCTGTCTAACAATACTTCTCGTGAGGTGCTGTATGGCATGTCTTGGTTCCTGACACAATAGGCATGACGTATCCCACCCATCCCCTTTAAAGGGATACTCCAACCTCACACTCAAGCCCCATTCCCCCTCCCCGGGGCTTGTCTGCGCGTCTTATTACCAAAACATGATTAATTTATCTCTATCACATCTAACTATGTGACCCTGAAGCGTAATTCTGTACTCATTTTCCCTATATTTTTTAAAACTAGCCACTTTGTGTCGTTTCTTCCCATCCTGTATTACCATTTCACCCACAACATGCGGATAATAACCAGAATCGAAGTCCATTCCTCCACCGCCAGTGGGCAGCATGATTGGGAGTGTAAACGTATTCACATCTTTAACACCCAAACCTAAAGTTATGTGTGGAAGATCAATGTGCCAACCGCCAGAAATAGATAATGACCTTTCATCTGAAGGAAATATGTGAAAACCCGGTAGCGCTAAGAGCGGATCATAAAATAATTTCTCCCCTAACTCCCTACCAAGCACTTCACCAACCCGTTTGTACAATGGTGCAAAGGTTTTTATCAACAAACCATTCAATTTCTTAGCGCCAGAGAAATATTCCGCAGTATTGCCATCAAGATAAGCAGATTTGCCTAACGTAAAGAACGGAAAGTCGTTTGATCGTGACTCCCACAGCTCCTTTAACCCCAAAACAGAGTCAACAACCTCACCCATTGGGTAATCTACACCTACCCTATTTAAACTTGGCTCTTCTATCGCGGGATCTATAACGTTTTCGTAAACAGATATTGACATATCATTGCCATCCTAGATGGGACCCAAAGTGTTTTATGGGGGTGGGGGGTCATGTCAATAGCTTGTAAGGGCAAATCTATAATTTTGGTAGTCGTTCGTGTGAAAAGCTATATAAGAGGGTGCGCGGAGTCCCGCGTGCGCGTGCGGGGGGGCGGGGGGGCGCATAATGCGCGGGATTGTCAAGCGCTTGGAGGCTCATTTGTGCCAACAATCGCGTTTAAACGCTCCAACACGTCTTCAGGATCGTCGATGCGCTCACTCACTACGTGAGATTGCTCCACATATAGCCTCGATACCTTGCCCGCATAATGCGCGGCCTGTATTGCGGCGCTGAACTGTCCCGCATCCTCTGCTGACTTGCTGAGTTCTTCCATCCTCGCCACGTGATGCGCCAAAGAAACGCGCTCATCACGCTCATTCTCGCTTACGCAGCGTGCAATCTCGCTCTGTACCTTCGGTAACTTATAAAGCTTATATCCAACATCGGCTGCATTCCCACCAGCCTTGTAACCCGCTCGCACTGCTGCATCTCTCTTCGAGAGTCCTTCGGCGCAATACCGCGCAAATAGGCGCTGCTTGACCGTAAGACCATCTCGACCACTCGGGATATCAACGACCTTTCCCACTGTTTAAACTCCGCTACTTGACCTACGGTCAGCACTCTATCACCAACGTCAATTCAACATAAACCCTTGACATGTTTAAACGAGTCAGGCAATGTTGAGACGAATCGCAACAAACGGAGCACGAAATGACCGATACCAACTACGTTGATAGAGAGACATGGCTAAACGCTGCGGCTATCCTGCTGCAAGCAGAAGTCTTTACACTCGCACAGATCCCTGCCGAGGCATGGGAGACGAAACAGTACCGCATCACTTGCGGTTTCCCTTTGGGATATCGCGGAAGTAGAACAGGTAAGGTGACCCTTGGTCAGGCGTTTGATCCCAGTATAAGCGCTGATGGTACATACGAAGTATGTATTAACCCCATCTTGGACGAACCCATAAGGGTTCTGGATGTGCTTGCTCATGAATTGGTTCATGTGTATGCAGGGATTGCCTGTGGTCACCGAGGTGACTTTAAGACCATCGCTAGAGGGATTGGGCTTACCGGGCCGCTTACAGCGACTGTCGCCAGTAGTGGACTTGAGCAGACCCTTAAGGGTATTGCCGAGCAACTAGGTAGCTACCCACATGCAGCGATCAATCCGTCGCTTCGTAAGAAGCAAGGCACCAGACTGCTGAAACTTCAGTGCAGTGAATGCGGGTTCATCGCTCGTATCACTGCTAAATGGGCACATCGTATAACGGCTTTTAGCCGCTGCCCGGTGTGTGACGAAATCACGACTCTCGAAGTCGTTTAAACATCGCAACAAGGAGCAAACTTATGTTTGACCATTCTACCAAAATCAAGCCTGAAACGGCAGCATATATGGCTAAAAAGTTAGCGTCGATTACATCCGTTAACGCGGACCTCGATGCTAGCCAGCGCGCCATACTCAAGCGGCTGGCAGTTGCCTACGGCAAACCAGTCAACAGCCCCATAAGGGAACTGATCAGCCTATGGCTGCATGGACCGGACGCTGGCAGTGCGAACGTTGGCGAAGCCATCAGCTCAGCCATCAATGACGCCCTACGGGATATCAACGGCATGAACGAGACACAGATCAAGGATCTGGTACGAAAAGAAGCCGAGCGTATCGTCAGAGACGAGTTCACACAGCCACCACGGGAGATAGTCCTACGGACTGGCAGCGGCAGCAAAACACTGCCTGCTGAGACACGACACGAAGTGTTCGAGGACGTGCTGATGTTCATCGCGCAGCGTGAGAGTGTCTACCTTGTAGGTCCAGCCGGATCAGGTAAGACGACGCTTGCAAAGCAAGCAGCCGACGCACTTGAGCTACCATTCTACTCGACGGGGGCGCTAGTCATGAAGCATGAGCTTGAAGGGTTCATTGATCCGCATGGCAACTACGTTGAGACCGAGTTTTACAAAGCGTTTAAACATGGCGGCGTATTTCTCTTCGATGAGATCGACGGCTCGTCCCCGGCGGCAGTGCTGGCGTTCAACGGCCACATGGCCAACGGCATCGCATCATTCCCCTGCGGCATGGTCGAGCGTCACCCAGACTTCGTTGTGATCGCAGCAGCGAACACATACGGGAATGGTGCAGATAGACAGTACGTCGGACGTAATCAACTAGATGCCGCCAGCCTAGATCGATTCGCGTTTCTATCCATGAACTACGATGAGGTGTTCGAAACAGACATATGTGCAGACTCAGATTGGGCCTCGCATGTCCAGCGCATCAGGCAAACGACCAACGAATTAAAAATTCGTCACATCGTCTCGCCTCGCGCAAGCATCAAGGGTGCTCGCATGCTGGCCGCTGGCATGGATCAGGAAAAGGTTGAGCAAGCGTACATCTGGAAGGGACTCGAAGAGTCCGACATCGAGAAAATAAAAGCGGGATGTTAACAGGGGTTGACACGCCGTTTCGATTCATCGCAACATATAGGCAAATGAGGGCAGACATGTACACATACAAACGAGATTGGGACGAGTTCCTTGCCGACATCGAAAGCCGAGAGATCGGTAAGGCATGGACATCACCGTCAAGCATGGACAGCGACGGGTATGAATTCACCGGAACGCACACATGGGATGAAGCGCACACACTACTGAAGCATGGCTGGCGTGAGGGTCGGTCAAAACTGGCCGAGGCGACCGAGTTTGCTAAAGCAACCACACATCAGGGTACTGCCGAGGCATGGCAGCATGCCCCGGCTGGAGCGTTCCCGAATGTACCAGCATACTGCGCTGGCATAGCCGAGTGCATGATGACGCCGCCCGGTGAGGAGCAGCGCTCATCGATGCCTATCGTGACCATTGCGGTCAACATTGGAGCCGCTGCATTTACCCCAACCAACATGATGATCAATCGAGGTGCGGCCATTGTCGCTTTAATCGACAGCATCGAGGCGCAAGGTCAGCGGGTCGAGTTGATCTGCTGCACCCGTACCCAGTTATCTAATAACGACGGACACCTAGTGATGCACGTCACAGTGAAACGTGCCGAAGAGCACGTCAATCTGGATCGCATCGCCTTTGCCATGGCACACCCCAGTATGCTCCGTCGCATGAAGTTCAGGGTTCAGGAGTTCACCTTGCCGAAGGTCGAGCACGGCTACGGCATCTCAAGAGATTTTGAAGAAGAGGATTTCGATCTTGGCACGATGTATGTGCCACACTTCCCACACAGTCGCAGTAAACAGCGCGACATGTACGGGACTGAAGAGCGAGCAGTGCAGACGATGGCCGAGATGTGGCAGAGTGCCACCACTGCATGGCAAGCCAATCAACTAGATGAAGCTGTTTAAACACATCGCAACAAAGGAGATATGACATGACGACAAAGCATAACTGCGGCGGCCCTGTCTTCGGACGCAAGACACCCGGCTGCCCAAGGTGTGACGAATTGCTGGCGGGTGCTGAACCCGTCCGCTGGGGATGGGATGAAAGACGCGAAGAACAAGCGCGACGAATCGCGGCCATCCGTGCACATGATTGCGTCGAAAGCAGATGCGGTCGTGTCTGCACTGCATTCGAATGGTGATAAATCGCAACAAAGGAGAACGATTATGCGTAAGAATCCACACTCCCCAGTACTGACGGGGTTGCTGTTTCACACCCAGTGGCAATTGTCTGGTGTACCCGTGTACATACGCCGACACTATGGCGGCTGGCTCGTGACCTACCAAGTTGCGGATGATCCCCGTTATTGTGCCGAAATGCACTTCGGGAATGCAGGCGCATGGAATGATGCGAGGAGATTCGCGTCAGATAAGAAGCGGCTTCTACTTGAAGCCATTAACATCGCAACAAAGGAGAACGATGATGAGCAAAGTGATTGATAGGTACGTGAAAGCTAACCCCGACAAATTCTATAGCTGGCACACGGAGTATGATGGATATGGGGAGGACTATAACTACGACCTGCCTAGTTATTGGGTTTACTGTAACGAGGGATACATTTGCCCAGAGAAAGAATGCGGCACCATTCACACGAAGACAGTCAAAGAAGCAATGAGACTTATGCGAACCGTTGTGGAGGTGCAGCATGACGGCGTATAAAGTAACCGTAAGGGCTGAAACGCTCACCACCTATTACGTCGAGGCAGAAGACGCAGACCACGCAGAGGACATCCTCCGATGCGAGGGATTACAGGTTTTTATGCCATACGAAACGCGGATTCTGCGCGACGATTATGATGTTGTCTCAGTGGAGGAGCAAGCATGACTGATCTTGAGGACGTGCTCGATAAGATGCACGCAGACCTGATGGCGCTCGGATACGCTGACATGGCAAACGATTTGATCGACTGCGTATACGAGTGGACGCTTTTAGGTTACTGGGGGTTGTCATCAAAAGACCTACCCAACTACTTCGACGACACTGTTTAAACAATCGCAACAACAAAAGGAGATGCGACGATGAACGAGAAGCAACTAACGGCTGCGGCCAGAAAGATAGGTATGCCAGCGATCACAAAGATGATTGCGCGCAAGACCAGCGCCCTGCGTGAGCGGGATGGGATGGTGCATGTAGCTGACCTCATTGATGAGGTCGTGCAGGAAATCAACAGCAAACAAGAGGAGGCAGAACGATGAGTATCATCGATGCACAAGACAAGTTCACTGATGAGGTGAACAAAGCCCTGACAACTGACCAGAACACACCCTTATGGCTGGATGACGTGGAGCACGTCGCTATCACACCAGCCGCGCAGGAGTTGCTCGCAGATATACACGGCGAGGCTGATGGAGAGACCTATGCGTCTTTCCTGATCCTCCTGCTGGCGTCCGGCGACTTCGGCGCTGTTGAGCGTGATGATCGCATGACCAATATGCATGCGATTAAGCATGGGGGAATGGTGATGGGGGTATATCCGGCAGATCCGAAGAACGAATCACAAGAGGGCAACGTGATTTGGTTGATCGTTGACCCCGGTCACAAAATCCTGACGGTGCTAACACCTAATGACTACTAGACATCTAAAGCAATTACGAACATGGCGTTCCACCGCTGCCGACAAGGGCAGCGAGTGGGGCGTGAG
>Ga0209349_1000089_pt1 | contig 46684 bp, 40 predicted proteins | sample ETNvirnome_2_130_FD_184067 | JGI IMG/M metagenome (GOLD analysis project Ga0209349, IMG submission 184067) | Marine viral communities from the Pacific Ocean - ETNP_2_130 (SPAdes) (version 2) | ecosystem: Environmental > Aquatic > Marine > Oceanic | place: Pacific Ocean | collected 2013-06-22
GCGAATGACCATTAATGGCTAGCATGGGGCCAGCTACATTCCAATTGGATCCTGAAGATAGGGCTCTCTCTATATTATTAACATAAAGCTTGACAACAGGAATCTTATCTTCCGTACCATCATTCAGGCCCCCGGACGCGAAAGAAAGACAGATGTGAAACCACCCCGTATTATGAAGCACCGATGCATCTGATTGCCAAGTTGTGACGGTGACCGGTCCGTCGCCAGAGGTGGAATAGCCGGTCTGCATTGTGAAATTAAACTTACCGTTTTCGGCGCTTCCCGAGGTATCATTGTTCGTAATCCAGAAGCGTCTGATACCATCTCGCGTGCTGGCTTTGTTCGCGTATGGGGTTTCAACGTTCGTATTATCCCCGAACTGGACGAGCATCTGGTTGGTGAGTTGGCCCAAGCTAGCCATAGATCTCGACAACCAAAGACTAAAGGTAAAGTTTTCTTGGGCCCAACATTTGGCGGCGCCGGCGGTAAATCGATCGTCACCAGTTACACCAAAATTCTCGTAATCTGGGTCAATGACGGCCGCGGGGCCGCCCGACCAATAAATTGCGTCTTCTTCCCATCTCATCATTTTGCTGGCAAAACGCGTTGTCGGGCCATCCAGAAGATAAGCAAGAGGATATCTGCCTTCTCGGCGCACAACAGGCATCGCAGGATTCAGAGAGAAATCAAAAGACTGGTCTTGGAAGAAGGGATCATTTTGAGTTCTGCCTGACGTCTGGACCACTTCATAGTTCTTGGAATAGTTTCCGATATTGCTGTGAACAAGGGCACCAGAATAGGATTGACTTAAGGACGCCGTCGTCATCAAAATGTTCTTGATGTTAACTGGGCGCTTCGCATAAGCCTGACGTGAGAGGTTGGCCTTCGGTCGCTTGAAAACATTTCCTAGGGGCACCGTTGAAGGCACAGTATCCCCGTCTGGGTACTGCGGGCCCACCACCTCCAGGCGTCCCGATGCGGACGCGTAGCCGCCCGTCAGCTCCGTTCCGGTCCACGTTCGACCCAGGACAACCTTCCAGCCTTCAGGGCGCGTCTCTGGGCCGTCTAGGGCGTTTGCGCCGGGCTTGAGGCCTTCGATGAATCCGCCACCATAGAGGCTCAGTTGTTGGGGGGTGATGGGCTGAAGATTATCGGAGAGGCCCGGGACTCGCCAAGTTGTTCCGTACGTGTCCAAAAAACCGTTGTTGGCACTATAGGCGTAAGTAACGGGGATACTACCATACCATGAGCCTCCACCAGTTAAATGGAGAGTGCCCTTCTGATCCCAGATGCGCGCCGAGGAGGATGCAACACTATCGGGGCCCACCTCCCCGCTAGCCACCGATGGTACTGAAGAGGTCCCGTTACCCATTCGCCACCATGAATTAAGCTTTGTTGCGTACGCGCTGTGATATTCAAGATTAAAGGCGCCGGTAGAGAATGTCTTCCACACACCATTGGTATTTTTTACAAGCTTGGGAATTCCTGGGTATTCTGTTTGGGTATTATAAAGTTCACGAACTTCATCAATTGAGAGACTGCCAGACCACAAAGCCAATTCACTGATGGATCCGGTACCCATCGAATCGGACCAGTTCGATAGGTTGTCGCTGGACGCATCTGACTGCCAAGCAAATACAACAAGCCTACCTCCGCCGCCGTCCTGCGGAGGATATGATGTACCTGCCGGAGCAACCAATTGAAGGGTGGAAGCTGACACCCCATTAACATATATTTTTGGATGAGTAGAGGTGTCAACATCATATGTAACTACAATGTGTGCCGAGGCAGTCGCGGCATTATCTAAACTAGCTGTTGGCCAACCAGCACCAGATAGTGGGTTGTTTGAAGTCTTCCAATGTCCACTTGTGGTGGTGAACCCAGTATATATATTTATATTGCCAGTCATATCAACAGCCACACGGTTGACACCCTCAGAAGAGTTACCCATGCACACCATTTGTTTGAAGTTCGTTCCGGACCAGAAATTTCCAAATGAGGCCCAGGTGGATAGAGACCAAGAACTGGTTACCAGATGTACCCACTCATCCAAATATCCGGTGGATAAAATTGGAGCGTCTCTGTATGAATATGCACCACCTGTTTGTTGTTGTGGATATATTCGTAACTGCTTATCATTCACATACTCAAAATCACTCACGGGGCGCGCGCTATTAAAATTAATATGTCGATGCTGGCGCCCCCCTACAAACTTCTCTGTAAACGGACCCTGCATTGGGACGTCCGTTTGATTGGAAACCAAATCCGAATGTAAGTTGGTAATCATCGTGCTCGCGGTGAAGTTGGACATTTCATCTGCGATGGCATCACTTCCAGAGACACCGTATAAACTAAACGGAGCAAACGTGGCGCCGTCGCCAATTATTTCATAATCGCTAGCAAACTGAACAGACGAAGTGTTGCCCTGATTAATGGAGGGGTTTAAAGTAAACCCTAAACGATCTTTCTGAGAGGGGAAATAAACATCAGTTGTATTGACAAGTTTTTCTACCTGGCCAGACACGGCAGACATGACGTTGCGCGGGACAGACGATGTTCCAATAGGTGGTCCGGCGGGGGCTGTCGCGTCATAAACAAAGTCTTTGCGCTTGCTGGGGTGTTGGGCTACGCCACCTAGGACCACTGACCCACCGCCTGTGAAACGATAGGGGCGATTGAGGGTGCGATCATTAGAAGACCTAATAGCATTCAGAAGAACCTGGCGATCGGCTAGCGCGGGGGCCGGAAGAGTTCCCGTTGCATCGGCCGTTTGCAGTCCAGCAGGACCTCCTCGTTCGGCGCGGTTTTGCCACCAAGCCCGGGAGCCAGAATTTGGCTGCGGACGAGCACCGTCGACCCACGAAGCAGTGGGCGGTGGCGCATGATCATATTTCCAGCTCCCCAAATTCGAAATTGCTGGGATACCTGTGGCACGTTTAGTTGGGGCCTGGGCCGACTCAATTCCGGTGCCCTGTGCATCATTAATGACTGAGTTTACAGCGATAGGGGACGCAACAGTTCCGATCGTTCCAGAAAGGTCCGGTTCTGATTTTGCTAAGAACGGGAATTTATTCTGGTATTTGCTCCTTTCGAGCATGTGACTTTCTATTAGTGTCCGGACTTGGGGGTCGAAGTCTAAAGACACCGGCGCTATCTGACCCAGCATAACGCTTAGAGCACTATCTATCCATTTATAGTACTCGTAGAACTTTTCAAAATCAATTTCATCATTGGATACGGTTTCAAAAAACTTCTGTCTTATAAACTTCAGCCCCTTATATTCAGGCCGGTAATAGTTAACTGGCGCGCCAATTAAAGTGTTCAAGTCGTTCAAGGAGGCAAAATACTTAAGCATTTGTTCAGACACACCCTGACTCATGCTCTTTTCAAATGCTAAGAAATAGTTAGTCGGCCTTGAGTCTCTGGTAAATTCAACCTCATCTTGTTGTGATAGTACAGTAATCATATCTGCCGATTCTATACTCTCCGGCAGATTCTGCTTGGAAGAAACGATATAATCTTTATCTGTTACCTTAGAGGAACTATCCAAAAAGTTTGAACCAGAACCAGGCAGCTGATAGTGAAGGATATTGCCTAGCCACCCATTTCTTGTAGCTGCCAAAGTCGCCGACCCTGATGAAAGGTCTGCGACCCTAAATTGTCCATATGAATCGGAGCCCGTATTTTGATTAAAATTCCAATTTAATAATAACGTGTCAACCGCGGCGACTTCCTGGACTGGTGCTTGGCTGGCTGATGCGTAAAAGGGGAAGGCATCCATGGCCGCGTCGGTCCGTCCATAATTTTCAGGATCATAGGCATGCGCTTCAATGTTTTCTGTTGTAAGTCGGTCAAGCCATACACGGCATGAACTAATCTTAGTATCGCCCCTGTTGACGGTTGTTCCTGTTACGTTAGTCTTTGTTGCGCCAATAAATGCGCGGCGGGAGCCTGTAACAAAGGCCGCGCGGTTGGGGCCACCTCCCACGCTGGTGTCCACTGTTCCTGTTACCAAAAAGCGATTTACAATAGTGCCAGCATCTACACTAATCCCCTCAAACTCAATTAAATAAATACTATCACTAGAGTCGGGGACCTGACCAATCCATGGATATCGTTGAGGGCTTATCTTAACTGCTAAATTCCACTTAGTCTCATCATAAACATTTAAGAATAGAGAACTGGTCAAGCGAGGCATATAGCCACCAGCCGAGCCAGTAAGAACAAACTGGACGTTTGGTGAATCAATATAGCCATACCCCGGATAATCGCGGACTGCATAGACTTGGAAGTTAGTCGCATTGTCCGCAGGAATCGTCGGGTCGCTCTGAGCTTCTTCGGAGCCTGCGGTATCCGTCGGCTGCGCTGTGGTAGACTGAATTCCAAACAACGAGGAAGAGATCACATTAGTATCGGTATACCAATCATCGCTTCTGCTAAACTTTTCTGGAAAGATAACCTCTGCCTGCATGGTAAAGGAGTAGCCGCCAGTTAAATTAGTGCTCGAAGAGATGAATCCATAAGTATTGGTGGTGTCACCCGGGTCGCGACACTGATAAACAGTTGCATTTGCATTGGTGGTAGTGTTAAAGTTGACATACTTTTTGGTTGACACCTGATTTTTACGATTAGTAATGAAATCAAATTCTACGTTGTTGGCATACATGTTAATCTTTATCAGATTATCGTCGACCCCAAAACATCGGATAAGGTTGCGGAAAGCTTTTTCAGTACCCTTAGATTTATAGATGTAAGTTAAGTTATTGTAGATATTTTGATAGATTAAATCTTTTACTTCAGTAAGGTCTTTGGAATAAACTTCTGTTTCGCTTCGGTCGCCCAAGGCCTCAAGAACGGTTGCATTGGCAAACAACTCAGGAACGATTAAACCTTGAGACGCTAACGCCTGGTCTGCATAGACACTCGCCTTATTGGAGCCTGTCGTATATTGGACATCCTTTAACTTATTCAAGGAGCCTATCTGGAGGTGGAGCGTATCGAGGTAGCTAGACATGACCTGAACAACCTTTTGAAGTGTCGCGCCCTCTTCAACGTCTTCTTCTGTCATCCAGCTGGGGAATGACCCGTAAATCATGGCCGCATTGTCGTTGTCGTGCGCGGCTCCCGATAATATCAAATTGCTGCGCAACGTGGATACGTCAGGATGGAAAGGATAAATGATAGGATCTTCAAACTCTCTAATAGCAGCACTAGAGGATATGATTGCCGAGCCCGTGTTACGTGATCCAGTAACATATCCAGTCCAAGCTCCGTTCGTTAGGCGCCCAGAATAGTCTAAAAGTGTGCTATCTGTTGCTTCTACGCCGGTGATGCCTTCGTTGAACTTGTAATAAACACCCAAATCAATATTGGCGCGCTCTAGAGTGTCAGTAAAGGGCATCGGATCGACGTTGACACCGCCTCCCACCTGAGTAAACCAGAAGCGCCCAATATCTTGGGAGGATCTCTGGGTCTTCCAGTAGCGGAATTCATCAAGGGATGCGCTGAGTTTGCCTGCGCCCGCGGGGGCATTATATGTGGACCCGGACTCAGGAACTGCCTGAATGGCTCCGATATAAGCAGTAAGGGCGCCCGTAACTTCAGCGAATCCTGCATTTCCAATAGTGGACTCGTTGTTTAAGAGGCCGTCAACATAGAACCGACTCATAATACCGGCAGATGCCGACTTAAAGCTAAACCCATAATGGTGCCAGTTTCCATCAGCAATCGAAGCAGTAGTAAAGTTGGAGGCACACACCGATGCAGTCGTTGCGCCGGTCGTTCCAGACAAAAGAGTAACCCTAAAAGGATCTTTCGCTAGGCCATCTTCGCTGCCACCCGAGAGTTCAATGCGAAGACGTCCATAGTGGCCAATTGAAGAGCTAACATTATTCCAGAGATCAAATAGAACCTCTTTCCTCGTGTCATCAAGAAGAAACTCGTCCTTTTTCATCCAAAACTCAACGGTAACCCCAGACCCTGAGATGTCATATTTTAAGTTGGATTCTCGATCACTGTTCGGATCATAATAGTTGGAGCCCGTAAACTGTAGATAGAGAGGGGACATGCCGTCCGGGTGAGGATGGGGGCCGCCCTTAAGGTAAATGTACTCTAAAGTGTCGGATAATCCATAACCAGCATAGTCTGTGTCTTGGGTACCCCACCCACTAACGGCCGTCGTAATATAACCAGTTCGGCGAGGATATAGATCGCCATAAATGTATAAATCAATTTCGGTTGATTCGTTTTCCCACTCTAGGCGCTCCTTGAGCGATCCATCATAGGGATATGTTTTAATTACGCGGTCGACCGAGTCCTTATAGTATCGTTCCGCGGAGCCAAATTTGGCAAAGCTCTTCGGATCACCATAATCGGCAGCCGGGATGAAGCGGCGCTCCTTAATGATGTCTTGCTTTTGGAACTCAGCCGACTCAATCGTAGATCCAATTTGATCGGCAGATTTGTTAGATAATGTCTTAAGAGTTCCTGCTTTGTCAAATAAATGTTTAAAGCTCATATCCTAATTATTGTTCAACCCTAAATTTAAACGTTTCCGGTTGTTCTATCCAGCTAGAAATACTGTCATTGTAGTAAGATAATTTTATCCCATACATATATCCGGCCTCAAGCTCTCTCAGATTGAGGTCAAAATAATTACCACTCACATCAAACGAAAGGTAAGTCGACAACTCACTACCCGTCCCATATGGAATCACTTCCAGTTCATCCACCACCCTAATAATTTTATAGGATGCGCTTTCAATTATTTCGGTGGGGTTGACCCGCGTAGCCACCGTATAAATGGTAGGACTCCAGTTTCTATCCCTCACAAAAGTTCTAAATCTTACAGTCTGATTCTGAAGATAGGACGATTGTAAACTCTTAACCGAGGTCACTCTTTCGAACGTCGGCGCGCCACCAAATTGCTCAAAGGTCTGTGTGATCACCGATCCTGTTTTAAACTGTGTAGATCCTGTCGGAGCAGAACACCATACATCAAATAGTTTGAAGGGCGCCCCACCAGATGAAGAAGTCATCGCAAACGAGGCCGAGTAGATTCCTGTACTTACATACCCGCCTGTCGCGACCGTATTTCCATTATATAAAACCATGGCTGATCCCGTGGGGGACGTATTTCCGGCGTTACCGGAAAACAAAGAAACGTAAAGTGTTTCAAGGCCAACCCCAGGTAAATTGCGCAGGCGGCCGCGGACATAGTTATATAAATAAAGTGTATTCATGTTGTCTTCAGCGGAAGCTATTGAACTACTGTAGAAGAAATTTCCCCTGTCGTCGGATACTCGCGAGTCCCAGCGTGCTTCGATCCGCGGACGGCGGAAGAAGAACTCGCTCGATCGAGCAAAAAACTTCTTTGTATAATAAGATTGGGCAGCGCCACCGGTGTTTTCCAAAACCCCATTAGTTGTTGCGGCAGCTGCGTACGCTTCCTGACTAGATGTTAGGAATATTCCCAGCCCATAATTATCAAAGTGCAGCGACGTTCCAGATGTTTGCATCCACCTCTCTACAACATGGGTTATATCAATATCTAAATCTTCATACCCTAATGAGAAAGTTTGTTTATACACGGGATCTGAAGATCCGGTGCGATAGTCGGCGCCGCGATGAACCCAAGGAGTATTTGTCGAAGCCGAGAACCAGCTGGCCATTCCAATATCTGAGTATTCCGACATGTCGAGGCCGGTGCCTTCTTCCCATGATGTAGAAACAGGAGCCACAACTAAAGTAAAATCTTGTGGAAGTGTCCAGGGATGGCGCGCATTTGAAAGCTTAAGATAAAAATTCACACTTCCGCTGGCTGGAATGTTTCCGGCGCTGCGGTCGGCCGATATGGAAGTCGCGGGAAACATGATCAGGGCACGCGAAAGCTCTTGTGATTGTCCCTCTGACGACCCGGACTTCTCGCCATATAAAGAAAACACTTCTACAGAGTCGGCATATCCCATGTTTGACCCAGTACCCCGGGTAACAAGGTTAGATTTAAACGCGTTGGTAATAGTTGTGTCTGCGCTCGCCGTATACCTCTTGAATGCCATTATTTAACGCTCCCCTTAATATCGTTGCCCGGGAACTTCAATTCAAAAATAACGTTTTCTTCCGCTAAAATTCTCCTATTGTCAGCGCTTGTATTGGCTTTAAAATCATAAGAGTCACCAGTATAGGTGCCGCCGCTTTTTTCAACAATCTTTACATCAAGGACGTCTATAATACCCTCTACTTTATTAAGAATTTTATATACTTCAGAAAGTTGAATTGGCTCTCCAATGTCAAACCCTTGGCGAAATTTCTTTGTCAACGCAAAATTTGCAGTATTTATCACATTATACTTACTAGCCGACATGTCTACTGTAACTTCATATTCTATACCAAAATTAACAATCTTCGCATTGAGAACGTCAATCGTATCATTTATCATTTTATACTGAGAAATCCAGTTTTTAAGATTATTTTTTAAAGTCATGTTGGGTATCGTTAGTTTACCGCTAGCGTTTTCTGAAATCACATAAAGATTTAGGTTGCGCTTAAAGGCGTCAAAGTCGCGGGACACTGAAACCCTTTTCACGGCCCCAAAATTAGATGGCATGCCATAACACATGGCCTTATAATCTTGCGCTGTTACGGCCCTGTGTTGTGTAGCAAAATAGCTAAAGGCTCTCTGTTTAATCTCGTCAGAATCCGGCAATGCAATACTGCCCACAAATTGCTCTTCATTTATAACCTGAACAGAATTAACCACCCCTGAACGCTTCTGGGGAATAAGGGCTGAATCCACTTGGAACTCGAGTTTCGGCCTTGAAATAACATTGATGGCATTAACGGGGGCGTTAACGTCATCGACGGTATTGAATCGATATGAAACCACCAGCTCAGTATTAGCCGGGGCAATACCAAATTTATCAGTATTCAACAACTTGGTAGGATCGAAGCCGGTATCACTAATATAATCACGCCCCTGCATGTCAAGCATTAGATTGGTGGGATCTGCAACGGCATCGGTGCTCAATTCTGAGTCTGAGCCATATCCAAACTGTAAGAAGGTCTTGCCGTTAGCAAACTCTGTTGTGAACCGGCGCGCGACGGGCATTGGCTTCAAAATGTTGGGGACGGTGGCTCGGGTTGCCGTGGTGTTCCGGATTGCTTTATAGACCACGTCCTGCGACAAGTTATCCACCTCATAATACCGGTGCCCCTCGGTATCGTAGACACTAACCACGTTGTTAACTCTTCCAACCCCTAGGGCAATCTTACGAAATCTCTTAAATGATCCCAACCTAAATCGGTCGCGGCCGATCCGGCCGGAGACCGCGCGGCCTTGTGCCCGAATGACAAAATGAGTGGGCGCGCCGGTTGTTGTTACATCACTCACAACGATCTGGTTCTGTTCTTTTTTAAAGTCCACGTCATCAATTAATGTATAAAATCCGCCCGTATCAGATGAAAGCTCTGAGCCGGCTTTGAGCACAGGAATATAATCGGTGTCGGGGCCCTGAGTTAGGGAGGCTGCTGGTACCTTTACGTAAAAGGTTAGTACTCCGTACGATGAGGGGTTTGGATTAAGGCGGAACCCCAACTGGCGGGAGAGTCGCACAACATTGTTATACTCAATGGCTGTATTAAGAAAGGATTCGTTAGCCTGATAATCTAAGTAAAAAGAAAGTATGTCTCCCACATACGCAACCGTGTCAAGCATTAAAGAGCCGAAACTGGCTTGGTTAAAGTCTTTATATGTGTTGGGGTAATATCTTTTGGTAAAATTTTCTAGGTCACGACGAATCGATGAGAAGTCTCTACTTGTATAGTCGATCGCTTGAATTTTCTTGGACATGGGTCTACCTCACTATAATTAGTCTATATTTGTATCAAGCTGCACGATACCTGTTGTCTGTAGTGGAACAATTTTAAATGTTATCGTAGTACGAATAAAATTTGGAAACAGATCAGGATTATCCTGAGGCGACTTAAACTCAACAGCCTGTATCTCCACAAAAGGCATATACTCAGCTACTTGGGCTCTTATTTTTACAGCTATCTCCTGATAGGTAATATCATCATTTATCTCAAATAAATACCGCCTCAGGCCCACCCCAAAGCGCGTATCCATACATCGCTCTCCTGGGTTTGTGAGGATAAGATTTTTTAAATTTTGTTGCACTAAGCTTCTATAATCTGTAATGAGTTCAAACCTACTAGATCTTAGTGGAAGTCTTGGTGCTAATCCGGTTGTCATGACATTGCCTCCTATTAATTATCGACAAACTAACTTTTTAACAGACATTAGATGTTTGTCCGTCGGCCACATTCGCCTGGCTTCCATCGGTTCCCTCTTCGCCTGCGGTGTCATCTTCCATTTCCATGAGGAGCATGATCAAGATATAAATTATTCCTAACGGAGTAGGAGGCAACATAAAGAGTCCCGAGAGGGTCCCCGTAAAATCAACGCCGTTTAGAGTCATTCGAGGCCCAAGAAGCGGAGCCTCTAGGGGCCCGGGCGGATCAGGCAACTTGTTGCTGGCCATGTGATTAAGGGTATTAAGCCCACAGAAGGCCAGAGCCAGGATATCGTCTCCTTTCATTTTTTCCATCATCTCTTTCATGGGATTGTCGGGCATAGCTGATGCGGCTATCGTGATTCCGGCATCCATGATGTTTGTAATGGTCATAAAGACCTGTCCTGTGATATCACGAATGATTTTAGAGAGCGCCACGTGGGGGTCCACTAATTCCACGACACCCTTAAGAATCTTAATTGGAGTTTCACGCAGGACTTTAAGAATAAATTCTCGCGCATTCATCTCGAAAGTACTCTCGCCGTCGGATCCCAAGTTATTAGCAAGATCAAGGGCAGTATTATTCTCTATGAGCGCCGGGGCTCGGTGCGTCGAAGAAACCATCCCAAACAGATCTAAAATAACCTGCTTCGTTGTTTCAAAATTCCTTTCAACATCCGAGAAGAAATAGTTTGTTAAGCCTAAATTATACAAAACAGGAATAAGGAAAATCGTCTCCGGGTTAAATGTTTGGTTAATAAACCTCCGATATTCGGTATCCCGAAGAATAGTTCCCCTATGTGCGGTATCGGAGCGACTATTAAATCTCTTTACGCGAGAATAAAGAGCTTCCGTTGACATGACCGTCTCACGGTTGGGATCATAGGGGGGAGCCTCTCCCATCGAAGGAATTCCTGGACCGTTAGAGGGAGCCGGCGGTTCTGGTGGGGGCTGGCTGGCTTCACTAGCAATAACAGATTCTAACTCGTTGGGATTGAAGTCGCCAACGGCACGGATGTCAACTGTTAATAGTTCTCCTATAATCTGTGATCCTTCGTTGGCCGGGTCCATATCTCCCTGAATGGCATCAGTTATGGAGTCTTTTCCTATCGCTCGGCCCTGAAAATCTATGGCTTGTTTCATTAGTTGCCTTACTGGGCCGGGCCTAAAAGAGTTTATAAAGGGCGAGTCGCTCTGGTCCCAATCGTTCGCCGCATAGCTTGTGCCACGATAAGAAGGGAAATTAAAGATTAATTTATAGCCCAGCTTTAATCCTTCGAAAACTGGTCGAGCGCCGGCGGTCAAATCTATTAAATCCATAAAGTCAACTGCAGTCGCTGTGCGAAGGGGGATTGAACCGGCGCCGGCGGTGCCCAAAATTTGTTGTAAATTCAAAGTCCAACGAGGAACCTCCTGCAAAGGCCGCGGACCAACGATATCAAGTACATACTCCATTAGGAGTTCTTCGCGCTCGGAAACGCTGACTATCCCCTGGCCCGTCCACATTTGTAGTTGCTGGACCGCTTCGGGGCTGATTAAGGCTGCAGCGAACGCCCCGTCGTACACAGTCTGTGCCTTTGCCAACTCTTTGGGATCCCATGGAACGCGCACCTCAGAGGAGGCAAGAGCGCTCCAATTCGAAATGCCCTCCCAGTATGCATATTTGGAGAAGAAAATTCTGCCTTCTCCGGTCTTCGTTGGGGCACGTTTTTTGCCATAGGGAGACTTATACATACCCAGAATATCATCAAGAAATATTTGATCCATGGATTTGTCAGCGCCCGCAAGACTTAAAACATTATTAATAGAGGTCATGGTGGTTACCATTTTGCCGCACGATTCGTAAGTATACCCAAGTCTCTCTTCGATTAAGAAGCCGAGTAACTTACTAAAAGGAATTGACTCAACGCTATCGCCGGCCTCAAGGTAGGGGACCACCTCGGTGGGAGAGTAAGAGTGGGCAATACCTCCGGCATCTACAATTACTTGACGTACAAGTTTTGTTTCAAAATATTTATATATCCACTTCTTTAAGCCGCGGACGTCGCCTCCCAATTTCTCTTCAATTTCCGTTGTTAGAGATTTAAGGATAAGATTCTTGATAACAGGCTTATTAATAATTTCTTCAAAATTAAACGCAGAAAAAACAAATATGTTTTTAAGCAAAAGTTCTACAAAATATACCTGTATTAACAAATTAACCAAGGCAAATTTAAGAGCGTCAGTGGCGGTCTCTTTCGCGTTTTTGCCATCATTACAGGAGCTTTCTTTAAATTCCTTTTTAACCTGGTCCAGGATCCCATCTACATCGAGTAAATCTCCTATCTGTGAGGGGGAACAGTCGGTATTGTCTTTAAACAAATTGAGCTTATTTAACGCAACCATGCTAAAAATGCCATGTTTAGAAATATAATCAAACGATCTTTTAACAAGGCCATTAAAAGCTACCGGGTACACTTGCTTCTGGAGCTTATCTTGCAAGTATTTGCGGTCCCACGGTGCTAAGTTGCCCAGAGACAAGAGCTGTTGTGAAAGCGCGTAACTAAAATTGGCGATGTAGGGGTTGAATCCGCTTTCAGTTCCCATTTCTGCCAGCATGCCGTCCATTGGGGACGCCGAACTCTTACCGGCAGTTACCTGGTCCCCATAAAGAGGAGTGAAAGAGGTGTCCTCGGGCGCTATACTAACCCACTTGGCCTTGACGCCGGGGAGGAGCCCCTCAGGAACTCGCAAGCGGACCGGGAGCCTAGGGCGCTTCGGTGCATTAATATCATCATTAGATGTGTAAATTATCCCGATCGCGTCAGTATTCGGAGGGCCTGTGTTGGGAAAGAAGTTCCACGTCATGTAGAGCTTTCCAAATTCACTAGTCGAGTAGTCTTTGACCATTTCGGAACGAAACGCTCGCTGGCCGCCAGGACTTGTTGTGGTAGTCTTCCAATAGTCGCCGTGCTTGCTTCCCATAATATCGACATATTTTGGAGCCTTTTGGCGAGCCATGGCTTTAAAATTATTATTGAAGTCCTTCGGAAAAACATAAGTAACATAAGGAGTCCCATTCGACCCGCGGGCTTCGTCTTGAATTTCAGTTATTTGCTGCCGGGCCTGATCCATCAGGTTGTTGGCTGCTCCTAGAGAGTCTTGCAAGAGTTGGTTTGCCACCTTCAAGAACTCAGGAAGAGGAACCCCGAACTTATCCAAATCTAAGTCCGCGCAAGCCTCGGGGTCAATCTCAAAGTCGGGATTTTGCAGTTGATCAAAAACCTCACTCAGAATGTCTAAAAATGCCGTATCAATTTTTGGGGGATTCTTGTAGCCTGGAAGTTTATCTTGCTCTCCCAAGACGGCTAAGGCCTTTTCGAGACCTGGGTTGGCGTCAGTATGTACGCGTGGCTCCAAAAGCGTAGTTCGAGTCGCCTCCACAGAATAGATAAATTGAAGTTTGGCGTTTTCGATTAACGTATTAAATGTCTGGGGGATGACACGACTCACCACCGGGTTGGGAATAAAGTGGTCGCTATCGGGGCACAGAAAATCAATGGGAGGGATTTCAACGGGGATACCCTCATTCAGATAGCCGGCTAGCTTTTCGATTGTCTCGTTGTCGGCTAAGTCGGCCAGATTACCATCTTTCAAACAATAGTTTTCTAGGGTGTCCCGGAGATTCGGCTCGTTAATCCATTCATTACACACCGGAGTAATATCGCAGAGCGACGACATGCTCCCAAAAAATGCCAAGATTTGGCCGCGGCTGCGCATTTTTTGAATATTCTCATCGGGATATCCCTTATTAAAGTGACTTATTTTTTGAATGGTAGTATCAGAAACGTCCTTGCGCGAGTTATAAAGCTGACATAATTCAAACGGACTCAAGCCAACCGACACATTTTGCAGGTAATCAAACCCCTTATCTTGGTTAAGACCAAATTTGTTGAAAGCTTCGTCTAGTAAGTCCTGCATGTCGGGGAGATGAATTGGCTGATTAAGGTTGTCCCTCATGGCATCGGCGGCGTTCACAACTCCCATCTGCTCGGGGCGATTAAGTAAATTATTACAGTTAAGCATAATCATTTCGGCGAGGCCCTGAATGATCTCAAATGCCACGTCGACGAGAGTCTGTAATACAATATCAAGGATCTGCTGCCACAGCGGCGGGTCTCCCATAATATTGAAGGAAGGAATCTCAATTTTTGGAATTTCCGGAATGACTAAAATGGGAACTGGGATTTGTGGATTCTCGTAGTCTTCGATAAATTGTGCAATGCCGAACCCTAGTTCAATCGCCTCGTTTATCCGGGCCAGTGAGAAGGTTGTTCCCATGGTTAAACAAATGAGTGCTTCGGCTATTAGATCTGTGATTCCAAACAGAGACAATACTGTGTCCACGATCTCTTGAACAGTTTGAACTTGTTCTTTTGCGGCGCCGACATCAGAAGGCTGAGCTTGTTCGATCTGAGCCTCGACCGCGTCGATATCGGCGTCAATTGAAGCAAGAAGCGACGTGTTGTCTCCCGGCATTCCCTCAACCTCTTCCCGGTTCGCAACGTAGGAATCTCGGACCGCTTTCATGTCATTCACGGCTTTCATGTCACTCTGTTGACCTTTAGCTGTGTTGATCAGCAGAATGATTTTATCAATCGTGTCCTTGAGAGGGAAGGTGTTGGGAACCATCTTGGACTTCATATCATTATAAAGTGCAGCTAGGTGCACCGGGTTGTTCAGAGCAGCATTAATCTCTCCTACCTCTTTAGAAGTTAAGAAGGTGCTAAGAGAGTTCCCTAGGTTTGCTGGGTTTAAAATATCAATTGGACTATTACCGTCTTTTGCTGTAAAGATAATAGAAAATTGAACGGGGTCGATGCCTGGAGGAGCTGGGGCGAGAAAATTAATCGCGGCCTCGTTGATAGATGGATTTGCATCGGGATCTTTAAGAAGTTTCCCATAAGTAGTTTCGATAAACTTCATAAACGAGGGAAGGCCGCCGCCGCGGTTTGCTTTCTTTTTGGGGTATCGATTTATAATCTTTCCATGATTTATGATTGTTGCCATTACCCAGCGATCTAAAAGGATCAAATCATGCTTGACCATCGATAGGTACCCTACCTTTAAGGGAGAACTCACCGTTTCCTTTCCTAGGTCAACATCATAGTAAGCAGCTTTAATTTGTTGTTTCTTGTCAAACTCTATATACAAAATGTCTTCCTTTGAAAACGGAAGTACAGGCAGACCAGTGAGATTAATATCGCGTCGAACCATGTTGGTGACATTTCCTAAAAACCTTTTAACACTATCGCGAATTGCCGCCAATTCAATTGGAATTCGAAGAGGAGAGCCAAATCTCTGTATGTTTTGGTCATAAGAATCAAGAATGGCCTCCAGCTTAAATATGGTATCTACCACCCCTCCCAAATTAATAATGGCAACATCGGCAGCATTAAGTTCGTCACCAGGAATTCTCTGCTGCTCATTAAAGAAATTTAGCGCATCAGACCACCGTGGGAACCCTGAATCATAGGTTGGAAGAGTGTCTCCAGCCTTGGCATCGGGACAATCTCCTTTACCTCGTTGTATCCGGGCGTCCTGCAACAACCTGTCCGAATCGACACCATGCATCTGCAGCCCGAGTCTAATATTTTTAAAGTTAAGGGCCCCGACGCCACTAGCAAACAAATACTTGGGAAGCGGAACAAGGGCGTTCATAGGCGAATCGTCGTCTGTATCTGTCTTAACGTACCCTAAATTATTTTCAATTTCCTTCCTAAGCTGGTTATAGGTGCTCGTAAACTTAGCCGGTGCGGCTGGTCGCTTTTTTGAATTGGCATATAGGAAAGGATAAAATTCAGGCAAATAGTATTCTATAAACGCGTCAACTGCTTGTTTCTTAAGCACTTGGTCACTTGGTGGGTTGGGGGATTCGGGCTCAGTCTCGGTTGCTCGCCCGGGTGACATCGAAGAGCCAACCCCGCTTTTTTTAGAAGATTTTGCGCTAGATCGAGGTCCACTGGAGGAGGTGGCACCACTCGACCGGACGGCTGGTTGTACAATAACATAATACTTTCCCGTGCTCTGGTCAAACCAGGGAACATAGGAAGGATATTTAAGAAATACGTTTAGGCTATCAAAATCAAGAGACATGGTTAATTTGTGTTGTTATACTTGCTTAAAATGTAACGGGAGGACCTCATTCCGCCGGGGCTCGATAAATATTTCGTGACAAAACCGGTGGAATCCATGGTGTCTTCAATCATCATTGGTATCTCTACGTTCAAAGCTGTGTTTACCAAGACTTCGATGCCCTTTGGCATAAGGGTAGTAAAGTCCGGGGATGTGGGACTTCCAAAAAAGGGAGAGAAGTGAGTATGAGTAATAAGACCCTGTGTCAGGTTGCGCTGGTAGTCCAAGACCGTGAGAAGACTGTCCCTTAGTTTATTTATCTGTTTTGACATTTCTTTAAGACAGGCAACTAAGTTGTTACCTTTCACCATTGGTTGCATATCACTATCATCATTCATAGCAATCAAATCAATACCATATTGTCCCTGAAATGAGGTGCCGCACTCGCCCCCTTGCGAGTTTTTCTTGTCAGTTCTGGTGACAAGCTTGATATTCTCTCTCGCGACAAACCGAAGTGTATCTGCCTTCAAAGCAATCGTAGACCCCGGGCGGTCCGTTCCTACGTTTCCAACGGTGCCCGCGGGGAGTCCAAAATATTTAACATCATCTACAGCCGCCTTCTGGCTCAAGTAAATGCGCGCGGCGTCCTTTTTAAAATTAGGATTAACGAGCTTTTCTCTTCCAAGAGAGTCTTCTGATTTAGCTTGATATCCTAAACGCCCCACCACTAGGTCCATAGAGGAGCACTGTGTAGCCCCCTTACCGCCAAAGCCGCTTCCTCTCGAATGTGGCCTATCATATCCTAATACAACTGATGAGTTGCCGTTAGAAATTAGTTTTTCATCTGGCGTAACATCAAATTTAGGACAATCATATGTCTTCCTGCCAGTAAATCCGACGCCCCAAAAACGTCCCTGTTCGGCAGGGTCGAGTGACGCCACCATATCTCGTATGCTTTCTGGTAGTAAGCTATCGTCTATTAATTTAATTATTCCCATTTTGTTCTCCCATTAGTCAGTTATGCCCCGGTTATACCACTTGCTATAAACGAGTTAACTGGATCCGCCCCCGGGACGGGGCCCCAATACTCAAAGTGCCAAATCTCTTCCATTCTGCTTCCTTCGGCCAATCTCCATGGATTATACCATCCAAACTTGGGTCCGTTCATAATTAACCATCGATATTGTTGAGCGTCTGCAGTTGGAAGGTCATTCCACGATCCACTATCAATATTTAAATCAGCACAGGCAGCCTTAGCGTTTGTCTTTGAGCCGGCCTGATTCCACCCTGCTGCCTTCCCTCCGGACTGGCCCTGCCGGGCGCGGAGCGCAGCCCTATAGAGGTTTCCAAAATCGACTGCACCTCCCCACCCATGAGGGGAATTGCCCACCTTGGCTGCTCCGTCTGTATTCTTGTTAGCAAGGCCTTGCTGCTTGGACCTATTCCGATAACCACTGCTGATACGCCAAATCTGGTCTTTTTTTACTCGCGAATCGGGGGTCACAGGTACGCCGTCAGCTTTAGCTTGGGCTTCCATTGCCATAAAAGCCCTCAATGCTACTTCATGAAGCCGATAGCCACCGTGGCCCGGGATCTTCACCATCTCCGAAACAGTGAGTTGGCCATTTTTCTTTCCGCGATTTCGCCAATATACGGCGGTCTGAGAGTAGGTATAAGAGCCTGCACCCACCTGTTGAGGATTCCACTTCCTGCTGTCAGGTCTTAGGAGAGCAGCTTCAACAGATCCCGGATATTTTTTATCCTTCATACCGCCGCGGCGGGGTTTTCCAGAGCCCCTTTTTCCTAAAGCAGATGGGCCTCCATAAGACGCAAGCTTGAATTCATTACCAGAAGGAGCTTTGGCGATAGAACTGAGATCAAAAATCTTTTCTCCGATTCGCACTATACGGGGGTTAGTAAGATGGTTGATGTCAGCAAATTCCACCTCCACGTATGTACCTGGGGGGATTGCACCCATGACGGGATTGGCAGATAGAGAGACCACTACGTCTTGCATGACGGCTACCTTTTTCTCAAATACTTTTTTGTTTTTCGGATCAAAGTCTTCAGGAAGAAGCTCAGCCTTCACACAAGGGGTCCATACCTTATAAACATAACTAAAGACTTCAAAATCCGGCTTCTCGCTAGCCTTATAACGAGCAAAATCAACAGGCGTCGTCATCCGAGGTTGGGATGTAGTGTAGGCACCCACCACAATACCTGGGACAGGGTTAGGAGTAGAGTGGGCTTTTTTATAGGTATGCCCCCTCTGCGCATTGCCGATGCCCCGAGAAAACTTATAGTTGCGGCGATCTCCGAGCATGGATTTTTTAATCTTGCCGGCGCCCGGGAGGAGAAACTCGCAATTAACATTTTGAATAGTAAAAGACATTTCTTTCCTAACTCATCAGTTCCGTAAGGGCCTTCAGCATGATTGCTGTATGGTACCGCTGTGGATGTCCCTTTGCTTTCTCGTAATATTCATCTTTAGAATATAACTCTGATGGGAGGTGTTTTGCTAACTCTTGCTGTCTGACTCCGATTCCTGTTCCTTTATTGAAACCCGTCCAGTTAGACGGCCTATATATCATTTTGGCGCCCTTGTGCTTGCCGCTTCCTATGTCTAAAAGCGAGTTTGATCGGCCGGAGGCTGAGACCTCTGGATCAGCATAAATTATTTTAGCAAACGAGATCCCGGAAGCTTGTGCTTTGGAAAGACCGAAGCCGCCACCGCTCCACCCCCCAAGTCGATACTCCGATGCTGTGTTTCCTTCTAATGCCTTCTCAGCACTAGCCACTAGATCTTCGATAGCAGTTGCTCGCGAGCGTGCGACAATAACAATAATATTATCGCGCGAGGAAATTTCCCCCACTCTGTCTTTTACAAAAGGCTGTTTTCCATACCCAAGGCCAGGGTAGAAAAAGACAACCACGGGGTTTTTATCAACATTGCGCTTAAATACTTCATTGCCTTTGCCGTCGGCCTTACCCTTTGGAGGAGTTTTCTTATAGTCGGACAGAGGCTTCGGAGGAGAGTAAGAAGAGAGCTTGAATTCCTTGCTAGGTGGCGCCTTGGCTACGGGGCTGATATCAAAAATCTTTTCTCCGACTCGAACAATCCTAGGATTTGTGAGGTGCTCAATATCGGCAAATTCTACTTCCACATATGTACCCGGTGGAATTGTACCTCTTACAGCGTTAGCACCCAACGAAACAACAACATCTTGCATCGAGGCCACTTTCTTCTCGAATACTTTTTTGTTATCGAAATCTTCAGGAAGGAGGTCCGCCTTCACGCAAGGCGTCCACACCTTGTAGACAGAGTTAAAAACTTCAAAATCGGGGCGCTCGGATGCTTTGTAGCGAGCAAAGTCAATAGGACTCGTCATGCGAGGCTGGGATGTTGTATAAGCCGCGACAACAATTCCGGGGACTGGGTTAGTCAGCGCATGATCTTTTTTGTAAGTAAATCCTCTTTGTCCCTGTGCGACCGCTTGAGAGAACTTATAAAGCCGGCGGTCGCCTAGAATTGAGTTTTCAAGGCCGCCGGCACCGGGCAGCAGAAAATCACAATTGACATTTTTAACTGTAAAAGTTTCTTCGGCCATTTTCTCTTCCTACCCTGTCCCATATGGCTTATCTTTACTAGGCAGTAACATAGCCGTGGGGCCATTTTCCAAGCCGTTCTTGCTCCAGCTATTTTTTCTATACGTGACGCCCTTTAAAAACTCACCGACGCGCATCCAGCCCATATGCCATGCTTCGCCACTAACATTAAATATAAAATTATAATCTCTAGCGTATCGGTTAAGCCACCTATACTTTACAGTTTTAATCTTCTTGCTTTTGCTGCTGGTGTCCAGCATTGATGTAGACTGAAGGTCGACGGCCGCGGCCCAACCGTGATGGGATGTTCCTGGGCGCGCCGTAAGGGGCGTACATTTGGCCTTTCTATTTCCAACGGTGCCCTGGCCGGTTCTTGCGCGATAGTTGCCATCATAACAATTCTGCTTATATAAACCATTCTGTTGCTCATAGGTTCTGTAAGAGTTGTTAACCAAAAATCGTTTCTCCCCGGGATCGTTAGCAAAAACAGATTCGTATTTTTGAATTAAATTCCTAAGATCTGTTTCCATGTCCTTTAAGATAGAAATCTTGGTTCCATGAATAACAATCTCTTTGCGAATGTGATTGGGTAACTTGGCATTATCTACCTTTTCGCCTGTGGGAGCATATGTCACGGGGCCCTTGGCTGCACGACTGCTTTTACTTGGCGCGTCTTTAGCGGAATTTGATCCTCCTTGTCTCCGGCGGCCTACGGTACTCGGGGCGCCATAAGACGCTAGCTTGAATTCGTTACCAGAAGGAGCCTTGGCAACAGAACTAATGTCAAATATCTTTTCGCCAATTCGAACTATTCGCGGGTTTGTAAGATAGTTTATGTCAGCAAACTCCACTTCCACATACGTTCCCGGCGGGATTGCCCCCATAACCGGGTTGGCTGCTAAAGAAACCACTACGTCTTGCATAGCTGCCACCTTTTTCTTAAACACCTCTTTGTTATCGAAGTCTTCTGGGAGGAGGTCCGCTTTAATACACGGGGTCCACACCTTATAAACATAATTAAAAACCTCAAAGTCGGGTTTTTTAGATGCCTTATAACGAGCGAAGTCAAGAGGATTTGTCATGCGAGGCTGCGATGTGGTGTATGCGCCGACCACAATGCCCGGGACAGGGTTGGGGGTAGAATAGGCTAGCTCGTACGTGCTTCCGAGTTGGAAGGCACTCAGGCCGCGGGACGGCTTATACAGCCGGCGATCGCCGAGCCGGGAAGGGATATCTTTGCCGGAGCCGGGGAGGAGAAACTCACAGTTTACATTTTTAACCGTAAAAGACATTATTCTTCCTCCGACGTATTGAGTAAATCAAATATTTGCTCCTTGTCATCAGCAGTTAGTCCAAGGTGTTGCTCTTTTTGCTTCTGAAGGAGTGCAGTAAGTCGAACCAGTTGTTCGTTTGACCGCTGCAGATTCTCTACATACTTGGCGGCAATCGATCCTAAATCTTTGCGCGCTGAGTCAGAGACCTTCATATCACTTATCGCGTCCATGAGCAACGATTTCGCCATAGCCCGATCCTCGCGGATATTGGTAGTGGTCTCCTCTATATAATCATCAAGATTTAAATTTGGCCGCTTTCCCATTTTTCTTTAAATACCTTATACCGTTTTCTCAACTTATTTAAGTTGTTAACCACCTGTTTGGTGTTAAGTCCTGTTATCTCCCTCAAGTATAAGTAAATAGCTTTTTTGTTAAAAATTTCTATCTGATCAGCTGAATCTAGAAGAATGCGCACTGCGGTAAGCACCTTCTTTTCATTTTCCTTGAGCATGAACGAGTCCCACGTCGTCATCTCAGTGCCAAAAGAGGCCCAAAATTCTATATTTTCTCTCTTAGACTCATAGGTTGGTTCCCGAGAAACCAAGTCTTCGTCCACTTGATTAATAACGTCCTCTAAATAAACCTCAGTTCGATTCTGTTTCTGAGTCTTTTTGACCTTGTGAATAAACCAATTTTTTGTAACAACCGAGAAATAAGAAAAGGCTTTAGATCCTTTGTTGGGATCATATTTATTTAAAATAGTGGTCAGCCAGATCTTACATTCATCTTTAAGCGAATCAATGTTGGGAAGAGTTGTAAATCGATAAGTGTAGATAATTTTATCTACCATCTGATCAAAGGCTGGTTGAATGTATTCGATATAGAGAACTGATTTGAGTTTCCTATCTTCTGTGTTTGCGTATTTTACAATGGCATCTTCATGCACTTGTGTAAAATAATAATTTTTAGTTGATTTCTTGCGCTTCTTGCGCTTCAGCGGCGATTTCATCTAATTGTTCCTCTAGTTCATCGTCGAGGGTGTATTCGAACGTTTCTCGAAATAACTCTAGTTCTTCTCTAACGTCTTTGGTTTTTCCAATAAGCTCTTGAATTACCGGCTCACCATAAAATGTATCCATGCTATAGAGTGACTCCGTAAATATTTCAAATGACTTAAAGGCTAGATAAAGATCCGCCATATTTTCAGAAATATATAGAAATTTTCTAAGAAGACGTACGAGATACCACCCCATAAGAACATTGAATATCACCGATCCAAGAGCTATTAGGCTTACCATTATCATCTTTTATCGTCCATCTCTTTTTTTTGTTGTTTCAGTTCGTCTCTTGAGGTTCGAATAAACTCCTCTGTCGTGTCTCCCACTCTCCTCTTTGTAGTCTTTGACTTCGTAAATGTGCGAAATGTGGAGATTTTTTTGATAAGGTGGCCACCCTGTTGACACACAGGACACACCTCTGCACTCTCTGTAGAGAGATGTTGAATTATCGTGTCCTTCTTACATGAAGAACAATAATATTCATAGCGCGGCAATCTTACTCCTCTAGGGAGTTAATGACATCACCAAGCTCAGTATTTTCCAGCGATACCACTGGTGGGTTTGTGATCACCAAGGAACTATGGCTAGAGTCCTCCGGATCAACTTGAAAATTCATGTCTTGCAAAAGCGGAACGATGTCCGACTGTTCCAACAATGATTTTTGAAGGGCCATCATGAGAGCCCCCATAGCTTGAGAAGTTAATTTCATTATGGACGCTTCTCCAAGTTTTTGATTCTAGCATCTATGTCTCTAAGGTGTCCTTCCATATCGCGGCTAAAGGAGCTTAAAGCTTCTCGTAGCATCTGGTCAACGACCTCTCGGACATGACTTTCTTTTAGCACCTGGGGTGCTTTCTTCGTTGTTGACTTTTTCATTTTACCTCCGTATTTTTAATAAAGTCGTAATCGGCATCATACATCATTTGTGCCAATCCTTTAAAATCGACTTTAGGCTCCCACCCCAATTTTTCTTTTGCTTTGGTTGGGTCTCCCAGTAAATAGGGAACTTCGTGTGGCCTAAATAGTCGTGGGTCTATCTTAACATACTTATCTATATCATTTAAACCCGCGTATTCAAATACATAATGCAAAAATTCTCGCACCGTATATGAATGTCCTGTGGCGATGACAAAATCATCTGGTTTGTCTTGCTGCAGCATACGCCACATCGCTTCAACATAATCACCAGCATAACCCCAGTCGCGCTTCGCATCTAGATTACCTAGGTGCAGATGTTCTTGTAGACCAAGTTTGATTCGGGCAGCTGCCATTGTGATTTTTCTTGTAACAAACGTTTCGCCGCGACGGGGGGATTCATGATTAAACAAGATCCCGCTCGATGCATGGAGCCCATAAGCCTCGCGGTAGTTTCTTACTAGGTGGTGAGCAAAGACCTTCGCACAAGCATAGGGCGACGCGGGCTGTAGAAGGGACTCCTCACTAAAGGGAACGTTCAGGTTATCGCCGAACATCTCAGACGATGACGCCTGATAGAACTTCGCTTCAGGGCAAAGCTCCTTATAAGCATTCATTAAGCGCAGCGTCCCCATAACAATAGAGTCTACCGTTTCTTCCGGGACATCAAAGGAGACGCGCACGTGAGACTGTGCTCCCAGATTATAAATCTCATCCGGCTGGTATTTGTTTAAAAGCTTCCAAAAGCAACCTGCATCATGAAGGTTACCATATTCCAATATTAAGTTGGGATTTTCAAATATCGTGTCTATACGATCCGTGGTTATCAGAGAGGTGCGCCTCTTGACACCTATTACTTTATATCCTTTGGATAACAGAAGCTCGGCTAAATAAGAGCCGTCTTGTCCTGTAATTCCTGTTACTAGTGCTGTTTTCATTTCATCCTATCTTTTCGCCTAAAAGGGTCGATACCAATTATAAGTCTGTTTTATGCCGCTGTCAAATGAAGTAAAGTTATAGTCTCCAATTGTTTGAAGCAGCAAAGCGTTGGCACCATCTTTACGATGCTGCCCATCTAATTGATTATTATAAACAATTTTCACATCAATGTTTAAATGAGAAATTAAAATTTTTGCCATCTCGTCAATACTTAAATTTTCGTTGGGTGCCACAATAATCGGGTCATCGCTGTGATGGTGTGTTAATAATAGAGGGATAATTTGACAAAGATCCTCCACATATAGCTGCTGGCGAAGTGGCGCTCCGGTTCCCCACAGCTCTAGAGTATCTCCGTCTTTTAGTTTGGCGGCTTTGCTAATGAGAGCGGGAACAAAGTGAGAAGTATCGGTGTCAAAATGATCACCGGGGCCATACACGTTAGAGGGACTAAAAGTACTATAGTCTACTTTATGCTGACTTCGATAAGCTAGTATTAGTGCATGTAATAATCGTTTAGAATATCCATACGCAAAATTTGTGGTTGCGCACGGTCCGTCAAATATCTCATCTTCTGTGAATGGGTACTTAGAAACTACATCGGGAAACGCGCAAGTACTTAATGCTCCCAAGAGTCGCGGGACGCCGGCTTGGTGAGCCCCAGCGACAACGTTTAAATTCATCACTACGTTTTGTTCGAAAAACTCTACCTGATTGGAGGAGTTATCTTTTATTCCACCTACGCGGCCGGCGAGGTGCACAACGGCCTCGGGCTGTATGTCCGCATACATTTTATCAACCGCCGACCGATCAAGGAGATCGTAATCAGTAGACGAAAGATATACCCAATCTGGACGATAACTCTGCAGTCTTCGACCTATGAAACCGCTACCGCCGGTGACCAACACTGTCATAGATATAGTTTACATCATTACTGAAGGATGTTGAAGGAGGTCTTTCGTTTTCTTTCATCGTCGAAGCCGTCATTAACAAAGGGCGTTATCATCGTTCCCTCCTTGGTGACCACGGCTTCGGAATGCTTGGAATTTTTATTCTCAATACCAGATTGCTCTTTTTCTTGAATGGCAACCCATCGTGCAAGGGTTTCTTTATCTTTTTTAACTTGCTCTGTGTGTTTTACTATAAAATCTTTTTGTGCCTTAATATCCATCTGAGATATGATTGTCTTAATAAGTCCTTTTTCAAAAGCTGTTCGTACCTCTTGTAATTGTTGAGCAGGATCATTCTTCAAAAATATACTCCTTAGCATGTTTAGTGTTAGATTCTGGTTAGTGTTGAGAATTTTCATTACCTCAGAGACTATACCGCTAAGATTAAACCGCCATGCATATTGAATGATCTGAGGTATTAGTTTTCTTTGCTGCAAAAATGTGTCGGGGCTTTTCAGGATCCGATCGAGGGCCACCGCATCTCGGATTTGCTCTTTCCATTCGAGAAGCTGCTCATATTTATGATCTACCTCATAAAAAGGAATATCCAGGCCAGTAAGCCAGAATTCATCATCGATAACCCCATAGTCGGGGACTTGCATCTTCGCTTCTTTGGCTAAGGTAAACAGTTCCGTTCCCGGATAGATGCTAGCCACGCCGATGTCATCATAATAAAGATAATGAAGGTACTGAAGTTCTTGGACGAAATCGATTGTTTCGGCAATTGTTTCATGTGTCTCCCCGGGCAAACCAGAAATCAAAAATGCTGTGGGCTTGATACCGGTCTCCGCAAACAGCTTCATCGCATGGCGTACAGCTTTCTGGGTGAGGCCCTTTTTCATCAGCTTCATAACTGGTTCGGAGCCAGACTCTAAACCAAACATAACCTGAATGAAGCCCGCATCCCTCATAAGCATTACAACTTGCCTAGAGATGGGACGAAAGCGCGCGCTGCAAATGAGCTGCGTTTTGACGCCGCGGCGGATCATCTCCTCGCAGAATTCAATTGTTCGATCCTTAATAATCATAAAGGCGTCATCATGGATCCAAACAGTGTTAATAGAAGGATGACGTTCAAGTATCTGTTCTATCTCATCGACGATGTTCTTTGCTGACCGGCAGCGAACTTTACGACGGGATGCCGCATCGAGGACACAAAAGTTGCACTTATAGGGGCAACCGCGACTTGTGAGAAGTCCGGCAATTGTCTTTCCTTCCCACAAAAACAGTTCGTGCTTAGGAAAGGGCAAGATATCAAGGTCATCAATTAGGCCGCGTTCTTCGGTGACCACCACTTCTTCTTTCTTGTGGTCGTAAAAAGCAATTCCGGCGACGTTATTAAGGTCTCCTTCCTCGTCCCAACACTGAACCAGTTCGCCCAATGTTATCTCGCCTTCGCCGATAGCGCACACTACATTTCTATAATGCTCTACTAGTTGGCGATACATCACGCTCACGTGCATACCTCCGATAACAATTTTAACCTGAGGATGATTTTCTTCCAGATATTTTATGAAGCGGAAGGCGCCGGCTCGACTATGGGTCATCATCGAGATCCCTACTATGTCTGGCTTAAACTCTTCCAGATCTTTGGCGAGGGTTTCCATACATTTTTCTTTTGTAACGTTATTCAGAAACCGAGTCAACACTTCATAGCCTCGATCTAAGTTCTCTAGGTAAGAGTGGAGATACCCTAATCCGAGGGGGTAGTGACTATCATGCGCGTTCTCAATTCGATGAAATTCATCAATCGTAGTGCACGTTAATAATATTTTCATGGAAAGTCCTCTTTATAAATACGTTATAAGTATACATATTGCTACCAAATAAAATGGTTTTTATAGTATTCCACAATTTTGGGTATTTCTTCATCAAAATTTTTCTGCGGCGTCCAGCCCAAAGCACGTAGCTTGGAATCGTCCAATGCATATCGGACATCTTGACCAGGGCGCACTACTGAAAAATCAATATACTTTTCCCAGTTCTCCTCTGAGCCATGATATGCACCTATGATTTTTTTGACTGTGTCCTTATTGGGCTGTTCGAAGTGGCCCGCCACATTAAAGATTTCATTAAGCGCTCCGGAATCAATAATCGTCATAACCGCCGAAGCAGTATCATCAGCATGTAGCCAATTGCGCACTGGTTCGCCGGCATCATGAAGGCGAACTTTTTTCTCTCTTATTAGGTTTTTCACTGTAAGCGGGATTAGCTTTTCGGGGTATTGGCCAATACCATAATTGTTGGTGGGACGCAAGATAACATAATTAATGCCGTAAGTGCGCGCCCACGCGTGGATAAGCATATCTCCTGCGGCCTTCGCCGCAGAATAGGGGTTACTCGGTTTGAGCAAGTCCTGCTCGGTATGGGCTCCATCTTCTATGTCGCCATACACCTCGTCGGTACTGATGTGAAAAAAAGCAGGCCGATCATTGCAATTAATTGGTTTGAACCGGACTAGATCTAATAAATTTTTCACCCCTAGGATATTGCTATCTATAAATTCATCGCTATTAACGATGCTATTCCCTACGTGTGATTCTGCTGCAAAGTTAATAATATAGTCGCAGTCGTAAAGGCGATCGAGGTCTTTGATATCCACCTCTTCAAATTCAAAATTTGGAGATTGCTCGAATTCTTGCAATAGCTTTGTGTTAGCTGCGTATGTAATCTTATCGATTCCGCGGACCTTCCATCCCCTCGCTAGCGCTTGGCGGACAGCATATGAGGCCATAAAACCCAAACATCCGGTGATGTAAACAATTTTCACATTAGCACCCGAAAGTTGAAAAATTCTTTTACACACTTTTCAATATAATCAAGCTTTTCATCGGTAAGTCCGTAATAGGTTCCCAAAAAGAAACTATCATGAGTTACTTTGGCAGCCATCGGGAAGGTTTCTTCTAGGGCCCCATATGGCTCCGCCAGATGGATGTAGCCCGGGTGTGCCAATACAAGACCAGTGAAATATGATCTGGTCTGTATCTTTTTACTTTCCATAAAATCAACGAAATCCTGTCTCCCAATTGGAGATCCGTCGCGCACTGTCAGTAAAAACCCAAACCAGCAAGGATCTGCCTTATAGGTGGGCTCTGGAAGATGAAAGTAGTTCTCGTACGGAGCAAAAATTTCCTTAAGCCTATTGAAGTTCTGTCTGCGCGCCTCGTCGAGCATCGGTAATTTCTTAATCTGTTCTAGCCCCATTGCTGCAGCCAAATCTAAAGGCTTGAGATTATACCCAATCTCATCAAAAACATACCGATGATCAAAAGTGGTGGTCTTCATTCCTGGTAACCACTCTTGAAATCTATTTCCACAGGCGGTTCCGCTAGTTACTGAGCCCGGCTTAGCCGTATTACAGTAGCAGGCGCGCCCCCAATCACGATAACTGGCGAGAACCATTCGCTTAACAGTGCTGTCGGTGGCTACGAAACCACCTTCGCCCATCGTCATGTGGTGAGCCGGAAAGAACGAACAAGTAGAGATGGTGCCAAAGGACCCAAGTTTCTTTCCATCATAGTATGAACCTAAAGCGTCACAAGCGTCTTCTACAAAAATTAAATTGTATTTCTTAACTAAAGACATTAAGCGGTCCATGTCGGGAGGATTTCCCAACACATGAGCAAACATAATTCCTCTAATTTCTGGATCCTCTTCCAGAACTCTTTCCACCTGATCCAGGTCTAAATTCAAATCTGGAAGGGTTACGTCCACAAATACTGGCTCGAAGCCATTTTGAATGAGGGGGTTAATAGTAGTAGGGAAACAAACGACGGGAGTGATAAACTTTGCTCCCGGTTTTAAGTTAAACCACTTACGAGACTTAAGGGCGCTAACAGCAAGAAGGTTGGCGGAAGAGCCCGAGTTTGTCAAGATGCCTGCCTTTTTGCCGAGGTGCTGTGCAAATTCTAACTCAAACTCGCGGCCCTTCTTACCAAAGATTAGCCATTCGGTGAGCAAACTCTCAAAGGCTGCTGTATATTCGTTCTCATCAAAAATAGGGCCCGAGTACGACACCCAGTCTTCTCCGGGAGTCCAGCTTTCTGCTTGTCGTTTTTCAATAATATATTCTTTAACCAGATCTAAAATCTGTTGTTTTTTGTCACTCATTTATCTGCTATTCCTATCTTATTGATAGTATATCAAAGTTTATTCTTTCTGTCCAGCTTTACTTTCTAAATCTTCAATGGCTGCTTTAATAGCTTCCTCGGCCAATACAGAACAGTGAATTTTAACGGGGGGTAGAGATAGCTCCTCTACAATCTGCATATTATCAATTTCAGCAGCTTCTTTCAGGGTCTTCCCCTTGATCCATTCCGTAGCGAGCGACGAGGCAGCAATCGCTGACCCACAACCAAAGGTTTTAAACTTTGCATCACATATGCAACTGCGCTCGTCCACTTTAATTTGGAGCTTCATGACATCGCCACATTCGGGTGCACCCACAATTCCGGTCCCAACACTATTATCATTTTTATCCAGGGATCCCACATTGCGCGGGTTGTCGAAGTGATCAATTACTTTTTTTGTATAGGCCATGGCGCGTTCTTTTCCTGTATATAGTGCTTAACTAAAGGAAGACCCACAGCCACAAGTAGTATTCGCATTTGGATTATTAAAACTAAATCCTTGTTGTTGTAACGTCACCACATAGTCTACCGTTGTGTCATTTAAAATAAATGAGCTGTGGGGATCTACATAAACCTTTACATCGTCATATTCGATAAGAATGTCCTCCTCGTCGAATTCGTCTTCTATGCTCAGCGAATATGACATTCCAGAGCACCCGCCGCCCTTTACGGCGACCCTTATCACGTCCCCTTCTTCTAGGGCGCCTTTAAGATGAGTCACGGCTGCCTCTGTGAATGCAATCATTTATCTTATGCTCCCGTGTCGTCAACAAAGTTATGATCTTTCATCTTCTTCCCACGCAGAGTAATTAGCGGCGCGTTCTTCCAGGTGTCTACCTCTTGACCGCAACCACTTCCTAATTGTACATCACCCATGTTACCCTTGTCAAGGAAATCATCGTCAGTAAATACACGATCGTATCTTACCGGAACTTCGTTGTCTCCATAGGTCTGAGAGATAACATTCTTAATGAATCCTTTGTCCACACCACAAATGCAAGGCATATTCTTCTTCGGATCAAACCACTTAATGTTAAGGCCCCGATTAATAATATCCGCTAAAGGCTCCTCGAAGAAATTTCCGAGAGAGACGTGCTGGTAGGGGCACGGCATAACATCTCCATAGCGAGAAATGGGTACCATTCTCTTGACAGCAATGCAGCCGATATCTCGGCCATACGAGGGAGTCATATGAGTAAAGATATCGTACTCTTCCTCAAATTTCTGGAGAATCTTTCCTTCCTTCTCGGTCATCATCGCGTCGGTCTGTCCTTCGTAGGCGCCGACCGGTTTTGCGTAGACAATGTAGGTCCCCACCTCCTTTTCTTTTGCAAAGTCTAAAAATTTTACCCACTCGTCTGTATAGATGCGATCTTTCCAGATTACAGTAGAAAGAATAATGTGAAGGCCCGCTTCCTTACAGGCGTCGATTGCGCGCATCGCATTCCGAAAGGCGCCGGGCTTTCGTCGAAACGTATCGTGGGCTTCCGCGGTGATTCCATCTAGACTAAGTTGAACTTTGTCTAGCCCAATCTTTTTGAGATGAACTGCTTTCTTATAATCCAAGTTCCATCCGTTTGAGTCGCTAACAAGATAAAATTTAGAAGGGTCAATTGCTTCTACAAGCTCATCAAACTCTTTCATGATAAGGGGTTCACCACCTGTAATAACAAAATTTGCAAGCCCCATTTCATCAGCCTGACGCGACAGCTCTCTTACATCGTCTAGTTCAAACTTACGTCGGCCAGAGGCTGCCTCCCAGGCGCGCGGGACATAGAATTTATCAATACAACAATGTTCGCAATCCATATTGCACAGATAGTCGTATTGAAATTGAATGATCGCTATGCTTTCGCCATTAGCAATCTTCTCTGGGTACTTTGCCATCTTATCATAAACTGCTGGTTTATATCCCTTTAGCCAGTGTTGACGATCTTTTTCGTCCTTAATCGTGGTGTTTCTCATGTCGAGGGCAACTGTTTTATCGACGGCCTCGTCTAAAGGGTTTCCCTCTAAAGGTGACTGAAACATCTTCATATGTGAATTAGCCATTTTTGTTCTCCTTTGTTCTAACGCCGCCGCGATAGCCGCGGCCATATTCTGTATCTGCGCCGGGGCCAGAACCCTCTATCACCTTCAGCTTACTGATCGGTATAAACCAAATCTTGCCGGTAGGGTCTGTTGCGCGGTACTGAGGATTAATACGGCCGCGGATGTCATCTATAAAGACCTCATCGCCTTCGTTTAGGACAACTGTTGTACCGTTTTTTCCGGGACTTGTGTGTGACTCTACCATGACGCCGAGGTGGTCAATGATCTTATCCCACTTCTTCCAGTTAATCTTGTGCCACACCTCACCGGTTACCTCTGATACAAATTCTTGCTTCTTCGCCATTGTTTATGTTCCTAGTAAATCTACAATGAGATCGTTGGGTGGGTAGGGACGAGCGCGAAAGTCTTCTCTCGCGCCTGTCTCGGGGGTACCAATAAGACGAGTTTCGTGCTCTTCTTTCAAGGACAAGATATATGAGTTGAGGATACTCGACATCGAGCGATCAGTTTTCTTAGAATATTCTTTAAACCAAGACATTGCTTCTTCGTTCAAAGTAAAGGTATGTGGTTTTCTTTTACTCATATTTACTCCCTATGTATATCATACATATGTTTGTTTCCACGTGTAAGTATATACTACTTTCATTAAAAGCACAAAATAAAAATTATTTTATATGTTCGAGGCCGTGATCGCGTAAAATCGCTACTTTTATCTTAGGATCAAAACGATCTCGCAGTTTCTTTGCAACACCATCCGAATAACTAGCCGCCATGATTATAACTGCATCAACGGGCTCTACATTTAAAGTATCCGGTGGGAAGATAGGTAGATGGGTGGCCGGCGTATACTTGCCCTGTTTGAAGGGGGCAGAGTCCACGACATACTCGACTTTGTCTTGGAGACCCAGGAGAGACAAAACAGCAAGAGCCTGATGGCCGGCGCCCCACACAGCCACTCTATCAAATTGTTTAACATAAGTGTCTATCTCTTCTTGTAGCTTCTGGCGCTGAGTATCAAAACTGCTAACATCGGTCTTTTGTCTCTTCCTTACAGTGGCCGAAATAATATAATCATACCAAACTTCTTCGCATTCTAATACCTCGAAGCCATTCTTTTCTAGAACGTAGGTAAGAGTGTCTTTGGTAAAATAGAAAAGATGGTCTCCGATAAACTCTGTGAAGAGATTACTTTTCAAGATCATATCAAAATTTGGTACCTCTACGAGCCCGATGCCCCCGTCAGTTAAATTAAGTGACAGGGATTGCAACAAAGCGTTTGGGTGTGGAACATGTTCAAAAAAGTTAAGTATGAAAAACGCATCAAAAGGAGCGTTACGCAGCCGGTACCCAAACTGACTAATATAATCTTTCTCAACGTTCAATCCCGCATCTTGGCATGCCTGGACCGATTCCTCTCCGTATTCGATGCCATATGCATCGACGCCCTGCTCTTGCATTAAAGAGAGGTATTCACCCTTCCCTGTGCCAACTTCTAGTACTTTCTTATCTTCGAGAGACCACCTTGCAACAAATTCTTTAAACTGCTTCTCCCTAAAAAGGCGCATTTCTTCTGAAAAGGCTGCAGCCCGAATCACTTCCTTATAATAGGGCACTGGTGAGTTACTCAGTTGCACAAGGCCGCAAGTTTGGCACTGGCGCACATCTAGGTCCACCCCCTCATCTTCTAGTCGTGAGGCAGCAGTAGGGAAATTCTGGGCTGCCTTAGGCATATTTTTAAATTTAAGAACCGATTCTCCAAAGAATCGACCCTCGCAGACGCGACATGCAGCAATTGTCATTATAAAGTCTCCTTAATATTCGAAACCTGTTGGATCAATAGTATCCCAGTTTTTCACGGTCCACTCATACATTCGTTTCAGAGCCTCATCAAAGGGTGTAAACTTATAGTCCGAGATCTCTTTCATCAGAAGAGAGTTATCTCCGCTGTATTCCATATTTAAGCCGGGCTGATCAGCACGTATTTCGATGTCCTTCCCGGAAATATCTCTTATTTTTTCAGCTATAGACTGATAATCATGAGATTCTCCAGTACATACATTATACACTTTATGTTTGGGTTCATTAACCATAAACCACTCGATGGTATTTAGAAGGTCTTCAATGTAAATAAAGTCAAAAAAGACGTTCTGGCGATATGTTATTGATCTATCAAGGGCAGCTTTGCAGCAAGCCAACGAAACAAAGCGGTACCGCCAGTCATCCCACTCGCCCATGACGCCAAATAGCCTTAAGTTATAGATATTCGAGGACTTATGGGCGTACCTTGTCATGATATACTTGGATAAACCATACTGATCAGTAGGAACATGTACATCAAAAAAGGCCTCCGGCATCTTGGGGAACCAGTTTTCTCTCCCAAACTCTGCTCCGGAGCCGAAAAACAGCATTTTTCCAAAGTATTGGCTGCACCGAGCGATGTTAAAAAACATTTTTAGGTTCTGTTCTAACACTAAAAGGCGATTTTTGGTGGTAAATGCCGGGGCTGCATCGTAATTTGCGGTGTGAATAACCACATCAAAATGGCCGTTTTTGAGGCAATTCTCCACTTGCGACGTGTTTAAAAGGTCTAATTCAGAGCGACCGAGGCAAGTGACCTCATATTTGGAGGAAAACCGGCTACGAAAGCTGCGGGCGATGAAGCCGGATCCTCCTGTTACAAGAACCCTAGTCATCTTCTAAGATCCCAATGAACATGTTCTCTTCAAATTCATCGCGATCTAAGAACGGATACATATCTTCCATCGGCCTCGAAGCAAAGCTACCATCTTTCTTCTTATATGCCGCGGTACGTGGAGCCGTCTCTTGTGTGGGCGGCATCTTGACTTCACAAATGGCCGGGCCGCTGTAGTTTAAAACAAGCTTCATTTTCTTTTTTAACTCATCGTGGCTATCAATACAATAATACTTAATTCCATAACAGGCAGCGGTCTTCTTAATGTCGGGGAGCGTACAGCCGCTCTCGGGGCCAGAAGCAACCTGGTGGCCTCCGAAGTGCTTGTTCTGAGTATTGCGAATAGAAACATATCCATCGTTATTCAACACAAAGAATTTAATAGGCAGGTTCTCCCGTCGTACTACCTCCAGTTCCTGAACATTCATAAAGAAACCACCATCCCCATCAATACAAATGGTGTGTTGGCGGCCGCTTGCAATACAGCCTCCCATACTAGCAGCTATGCCAAACCCCATAGGGCCCAGGCCTTCGCTATTAAAGATTCTCATCCCTTCTTTTACTTTAAAGGCCTGCATTGTAACTTCGCTGCACGCCCCAGAAGATCCTGGGATCAGAAGGTCTGTCGGCTTAACCATGTCTGAGAGAACATCAATAAAGACATAGTTGTTAACAAGGCCGCCAGGGGCCCAGTACTCATCCAGGACAACAGGATATTTCGCTTGCCATGCTTTGGCGATATCTAGCCAATCACTATTATCATTATTAATCTGTGACCGGCGGGCGAGAAGTTTTGAAATAAATTCACGAGCATCTGCAGGGACTGGGTATTCTACATCTCCCATCTTGCGGATCTCGAAAGGATCAATATCTACAATCACCTTAACTGCACCCCGTGCAAAATTATGAGGCTGATATGCTGTTTGACCATGATCTAATCTGGCGCCAATGGTAATAATAAGATCTGAATTTTGCTGAGTGAAGTTCGCGCCGCGCTGGCCTGCAATTCCAGGTCGGCCGATGTAGCACTCGTGATCCTCAGCAAAAAGATCGATTGCCTTCCAGGTAGTGAGAACCGGAATTTTAAGAGCATCTACTAGCTCATAAAGCTGCTTTTCACATTTTGAAAGTCTCACCCCATTCCCAACCAAAAGAACCGGGCGAGCTGCGATATTGATTTCGTCTATGATCGCGTCAATGGTTTCCTCTTCAATGCGAGGAGGCTCCAGCGCTGGGGAGTATCCCAAAAGAGCGTTGATATCAATCTCGGCTGCTTGGATATCTAAAGGAATATCAAGCCAAACTGGTCCTGGGCGCCCACTGGTGGCTTCATGGAAAGCTCTTTCAAAGTGATAGCGAATATATTTGGGATCATCGACGACTGCAGCATATTTCGTAATATCTTTAACCAGTTCGGTGGACTGAATCTCTTGGAAACCTATCTGTCTCGTCCGGCGGCCGTTAACCATATCTTTCTTCTGAACTTGTCCAGAGATAATCATTAGCGGCGTTGAATCTAGCCATGCCGCGGCTACAGCCGTGATCGCATTTGTTCCGCCCGGGCCAGTCGTTACGAGCGCCACTCCTAAATTGTTAGTATATTGGGCATATGCCTCTGCGGCAACGCCAGAAGCCTGTTCATGCAAATTGCAGATGTAATTAAGATCCGGGTGGCGACCCAACGAATCCACCAGATGTATACAGCCGCCGCCGGGGATTAGGAAGACGTCCTTAACGCCTCTCTTGGCGACAAAGTCCATCACATAATCGGCTATCTTCTGGGTTGGCTGCGTAAGCGCTCTAACATCAAAGTCGAGGGGGATAACTTCCGCCACCGAGTTGGGCCCGAAAGTCGGCGAGTCCTTTGGCGCCTTTTGCATTGACCCGGGCGCCCTGCGCTTCTTCATCGTTATTTCTTTATCTCTACCAACTCAATATTGCACTTAATGGGCATGTTAGGGGGCGTACGATATCCGTGAAAAGTGTGAAAGCTACTTCCGCCGAGGCCTCCATAGCCTAAAGAGGAAGGAATTAATAAGCTCCTTTTTTCTCCAACTTTCATTGTTAAAAGAGCTTCATCTAAGCCTTTGACAGAATCACCAGTGGTATAAACCTCGTCCGGCGGCGTCGGGCGCCCGATCACCACCTCGATGGGGCCATTAAACGGGTTGTTTTCGTCATAGGTACTATCATAAATCGTATCTTTGTAAGTGTTCGTTTCAGGGTCGTATTCGGAAGTAGTCACCCCGTCGCCGACCCAAATTTCATAATGCATTAAAACCGTATCACCTTCTGTTGGGGTATCTCCGGAGCCCTCCGATAAAACGGTCATTGTGAGACCACTTTCTGTAGTTGTTTCTTTACTCATAAATTTTCATCCTCCTCGGGCAACAGGCCATAAAGATCCTTTATTGCCTCTTGGTATTTTTCTATCTCATCTTTAAGAAGGCGATTTTCTTCTAACAAATCCCTATAGAGGCTCTGATAGTTATTGGTGAACGGTTCAACATCCGCATTATCATAGCCAATCTGGCTTACTGTTTTTTTACTCTTATCTGGCTGACTCATAACTTCTCCTAATTTAGCCAATATTGCAAAACTGTCTTTCGATTCTTGTTCTGTGTAATTGTATCATCTGTGTAGAATGAGTCATTTACAAAGTGAGTAGAAGAAATCTCTTCAACTATTGCGCCGGCCGTTGTTGTAAAGGCATGTCGGACCTGTGGTTTCACAGTTACAACATCACCTGTCTTTAGTATAGTGGTTTCTCCATCCAATGTCAACTCTAATTCTCCAAAAAGAATCAAAAAAGTTTCTTCCTTTTGTAGATGATACTGCTCAGGATGATGTTGCTTTGGAAGGACGGCAATTAATTTCTTGCAATATTCTCGGTTAACTACCGTAACCATGGTGATTCCAAATTCTCTAAACTTATCAATTCCATAATGATGAGAAATTTCAAGCTCAGCCTTTCCCGGAATGACAACATTTCCATCCTTGAACAGACTTCTTACATCTTGAACGATGTCCCACACCTTTTCGCGCAAGTTCGTCGAGCGCGTTGTTGCGAACATCACTGCCTCGTTGGTCTTGTAATCCATGGTGGCAACGAACTCAGTGTATTTAGACATGTCGTTAGCCAGCAGCTGCCCTTCCCCACAGGGGAAGGCGTAAAACACATCGTCGCGAGTCACGCGCTCTCCAGTAGCAATATCCCGTGAAACAAAGACACCACGCTTAAAGCGCCGTAGGTCGGCCAATTCGGTCTTGGAAGCTGCTGGCCTACCCTGGACATCCCCGCACGTCGCGAAAGCCGTTCTTGCTGACGCTAGCCACCTCTGAGCCTGCTCTGGAGTAGCAGAGTATGCATTCAGAGCGTATTGCTCTGTAGGTACTCCCACATGCTTCTCGAAGACTTCGGCGCCCAGTGCTATTGCAAGAGGTACAATATTTGGATCATTCGGGTCTTCGTGAGTGGAATAACCTACTCGCACATTGGGGTATCTTTCTGAGAACAGGCGCAACTGATTAAGTTGAAGATTAGTGGTCTTTGTCGGGTATTCACCAACGCAGTGCATAATAGTTAAGTCCTTCTCGCGGTTTGTGAAAAAGGCAACCACATTATCGATCTCTTTTAGAGTAGAGCCTGCAGTAGATGCGATAATAGGTAAGTCTGTTGCTGCAATCTTATTAAGAAGGGGCCAGTCAGTAAAAGAGCAGCTAGCGATCTTAATGATGGGAAATCCCATTTCTTCTATTCGGTCTACACTATCCTCATCAAAGCCGGTGCACATAGGAATAAATCCCATATTTTCAGCCTCCAGTTTTAGTTTCAAAAATTGAGCATGCGAAAGGCGCGTCTCTGAAAACCTCTTCACATACTTGAGGTCCATCCTATCCCGATAGTCGGGATGAATAAAGGTATCCATGTTCCTAAACTGGAACTTGAGTGCAAAATCAAACTCTGGGAATTTGTTTTTGACGGTTGCAAACTCGCGAATGAGACGGAGCCCATGCTCAACGTCTCCCATATGATTGTTCGCCATCTCAAAAACGAACAGCTTTCTTCTTGTCATTGTGTTTCCCCTACATTGTTATTATAACACACGATCTCACAATGTCCACTTCTTTTTCCAATACGACCGAACTATTTCGTCATAATTGGTGGTATATTGATGTACCTGCCAAGTGCACTGTTCTGCGTGCCATCTATAATAATAGCCCAGACATGCGTCGACGGGATAGATAAAGATACCTCTATCCGCTAGGCCGCACCACATATCATAATCACCGACGCCCACATCCATCAGTCCCGCATCCGAGTGGGCTTCTCGGGCGGACTGAATTTCTGGATATATACTTGTATTATAAACTACAGTGGGTGTATTCACGGGACTACGCGTCATACACTGTTGCTTAAATTCACTCATGCTCTTATAGAGGTGAATCTGTTTGTTAACCTGCATATTGTTCTGGACTCCCACGATGCCACTCTGCATACATTTGATGCGCTCAGGATCGTGGGACATAATTTTCATACATTTGGCAACATAATCTTTATCTAGGTAATCATCGGTCGACACAAAGGTTAGGCAATCAGCATCTGTGTTCTCGAATCCTGCATCGAAGGCTTCCCGGTAAGAGTTCGGGTGAATATTCGGTAGCTGATCTACCTTCAGGTGATCATGCTGTTTTTCTAGTTCTAAGAGATACTCATACGTACCGTCCGTACTTTCGTTGTCGTACGCGTGCACATAATAATCGTCATAACTTTGATTTAACGCGGTATTCATACATTGCTCAATATATTTCATTGAGTTATATGCCGGCACAACCAGTACAATTCTCATTTCCAGTCCTTCGTGTTCATATTTTTGTCGTCAATAAAGAGATCATAGTAGGGCTTCCCCAGGCGCACCTCATGACACTTTACACCCCAGTCCTTAATCTGCTGGTTTGTTAGTTCAGTAAGATCTCTCCCGGAGACACTTCCTCTGGCGGTCCAGTATACGATTGTATGCCCTTCATCGTACAGCTTATTCGCCTTCTCTATATTTTCTTTGATTGGCACCGACAAGGTGTAATCTCTATTCTCCGGAGTATCGCATATAGTTTCATCGATGTCAATAAAAACTATCATAATTCTTTCAACTGTTCCACTCGATGGACATAGGTGTGATTATCGGCTATAAGTTGACGATAATGATCCTTTGTCTCTTTCAGTAGTTTTTCATTCTCCAAATAAGAGTGAATTTGTTCCACCATTTCTCCCGGGGAGTTATACAACGGAAGGTCGGGAAACATATCACTTATTTGTCTTATATTATCACATACAAGAGCACCCGTCAAGCCTAAAGATTTAAAAGTTCTCTCATTTGAGTCGTTGCCCAGTATTCGCTGATAAGAGTCGTGGATGTTTAAGGCTACTTTACTGTTATACAGTACGAGATTCTCTTGTTCATGGGTGAGTCCCTTATTGATAAACACTCCACATTTCAAACCAGTCTTCATAAGCTCATTAAAGTGCTCCATCATAATTTGTTTTTTCTCATTAAACCCGTTATCAGCCCATCCGCCCACGAAACATACATCATACTCATATGCCGGGTCGAGGGTCGGCGTGTAAGATATAGAATCAAAAGCTAAGACAATCTGATTTATTTTCTTCCACTCAGGAAACTGTTGCTGTTGAAGTTGTGGAGTCATGTCCCCCCAGTTCCACAGAACCACGGACTTCATATTGTTCAACTGTTCAATTAGGGGCTTTCCCTTGATTAAAGAAATAAAGTTAGGGTGGGCGCCCCAAGGCATCGGAAAATTAGTAGGCTGTACATACAAATAGACTTTCCGTGCTTGACTAATAGCCCGTGGCATCTCTGCGAAATGTGCAAGCAAGTAATCATTGCACATTATTTCATAGTCGCCAGAGTCGTTTATCTCTTCAATCTTGTCATAACCACATACTTCATATCCTACCTCATGCCACGCCGCGGCAAACCCCTTATAAATTGGTGCCCCGGCGTGGGTCCACGTATCGCGTACATAAATTTTCATAGACGATCTATTTCTTCCAGCACATTTGCCAGTCGAACATGTGATTCGTGATCTTTAATAAATCTCTTATAGCCCTTATTTGCAATAGAATCAATTACTTTGGGGTTTTGAAGGAGGGCTCGCGCTTTTTCATACATCTCAAACGGAGTTTTAAACGCTACAATTTCTTTGTCTATAACATAATGTTCTTCAAGGTGAGGAGTATACTCGGTCAAAAGGAGACTTCGGGCAGCGGGTACTTCAAACATGCGGCCCTTCATCTGCAATGTGGGCGCAAGCCCATTAAAGTTTTTACTGAAGTTTATTCCAATGCGCGCTTCGGCGATGCGCTGCAGCATATCTTTGTGCTCTAGTCCGTGGAAGTGGTCGACCTTGATCCCCCGAGAATGTAAATAATTTAGATAGGCGCCGCGATCTTGGTTTAAATGTCCACAAAACAGAACATCATATTTCTTAGAAACCTTCTGGGGAGGATAATAGTCAATATTAGAATGCCATAATCCCAAAATAATGTTCTCATAATCAGCTTCGGTTTTGAACTTTTCAATATATTCAATTTCAGGTGTGGAGCAGACCGTAAAATGATGGCACGCGTGTTTAGAAAAGTTTTCAAATCGCCACGTATCATCACAAAACCAGTTGAATGTTTTCACCAAGCCACTTTTTGTGTACTTCTCTAGTTCCTCCCAAGGCTCATGAGGAGCTATACGAGGATCATAGGTTAAACAACAGAAAATTAAATCCGGTTTAAAGCTGTCTACTACTTTAGTAAAGCTACGCTCTACTGGATTGACCGTATCATAGAAATATACCTCATGACCCAGATCCTGAAATGGTTCGTAAAGGTTCCACGTTGCGCCATCTAACCAAGTCTCTTTGCCGTTTGTTAAGGTTTTATTAACTGTAAGTAAGATTTTCATTTGGCCATACAACCCAAAACTTTATTCGGTATGTCCTCTCGTTTTTGTCTCATGAGGCTAATCAATGGAAGTCCTTTGAGAGCAAACCAGGTTTCTTGTGTAGCACCCACAAGACGATTGGTTATGACTTTCATTCCCATCATTCGGCTTTCGACTACAATTCTAGATAAAGTTTCGGGAGTTTGTGGCAAGAATAACAACGTTTCGTTAGTGCTCAATTGTTGCAAGAATATTTTATAATCATTACTCGCGCACAAATCGTAGGGAATCCCCTTCAGTTTACAATAACTCACAGCTTCTCTGGTGTTCTTGTGGGGAATAGGAGAATTTAAGATGGAGTAGCCCGGATTTTTAGGCACTTCGGCAATTGCCTCAAATAAATCAAGAGAAGCCTCATCCCAGAGGTTTCCACCGACGCTTTCAATATTATCAAGGTGTAAATTTCTTTTAATGATCGAGGCGTGAAAATCACTTTGACAAAAAATCCGATTTGCTCGGGAATAAAAATCTACGTTAACTAAATCAGAGGGGGGGGCCGTAAACTGATCATAAACCGCGGGGTTTCGAAATTTGAGATATTTGTGATCATGTTCATAAATCACATAATTTTTACTTTTAAGAGCCTCTTTGGAGGCTTCACACAGAGCCACAAAGTTGGCCACTATAAAAAGCTTGGCCGGAATCTTATTAATATAGGAGGGAGTGGCTGCTTGACTTTTAATAGTCTTAACAAGCTGCCCCTTAGCGCGCAAGAGCTCTATGAGCTCCTGATTGTTTAGCTCGCCGCCACCGAGAACCTCGTCGACAAAAACATCAGCTATGAATACAATCATTTCTAATCATGGACTTCTAAATCTAGTCCATCTAGCCAACTTTCTACATTGAATTCTTCTTCATTTACCAGATGAGAAACAAACTCAGCGTATTTATCCTCCTCCTTAAAGTTCTTAAGGATATGGTTTCTAAGGGATTTGGCTTGATTTTTAAAATGAACCTTTTTCTTTACGATATCTCTCACAGCGCGCTTATATGAAGCCTTTTTAGCAAAGGCCCACATTGAATCAGGCTGTACGACACCCTCCCAGTGAGCCTCTGGCTGCACATTTTTGATATCATAGTCCACACGAGAAACACGAGGTACCTGTTTCCCTTTTTTGTTCGGAGTGCAGATAAAATCCATTTGGCCACTCCAAGTAACTGTGACAAGGGGGAGGCCATTATAGGCTGCCTCAAAAAGCGGGAGGCCAAAACCTTCGCCATGGCCAATATTGATAAGAGCAACCATAGAGGGATGTTGGTAAAGCCATGTAAGCTGTTCTTCCGAAAGTCCCCCGTGCAAGAGGTAGAGCTTACATTTCTTATCGGGGAAATCTGAAATAAGCCGAGTAAGCCGTTTGCTCGTTAATGTCCGATCCAGAATACTTTCATTAGCTGTGTTTGTTTTAAGAACTAGGCCGACATCTTCATCATCGTGGAATTCATCAAGGAACCATCGTACGGTGTTTTCAATATTCTTTCGGGGGCCCCACTGAGAGATACACAAGAAGTTCTTTGTGGTTTCGAATGGAATGTCTAGGCCGTCGGGATCGGGCTCCGTAGTCTTGTAGGGATAGTTAACATATTCGACGGGTTTGTTAACCCGGAAGTTTTCCAGTCCTTGCTCAGGGAAATCATAAGAGGTCTGCTCTATAACTCTTTTAGAATGACCAGAAATCGTAATAACCTTGTCTACTACACCGTTAATCTTCTCAATCCAGTGAGGAGCTATCTTTGTGGTTTCAATACCAGCAGTGTAACCAATATCAGTCACGGCAATTTTTTCAAATTCATTAGGTATGGTAACCTGCAAAGAAAGATCAAAGGCCGGCGGCTGTCCCTGCTGTTGACAGGTTTGGATGTACTGTGTCGTTTTTAGAATAGTTGAATCCAACCACTCACGTTCTGGTGTGTTGGCGGGAATCATGCCAGTCTTACCCCAAGCAATATTTAATAGATAGATATCAAATATGTCCGTCCGGGACTGAAGGGCTCGAATGGCAAATCTTGCCTGTTCCCCATATCCGGACCTTGACAGAGCCGGCGCTTTTACTAATATTCGTTTTTTCATCAGAAAACCTTTGCCTCGTATGCTACATACCCTTCGCGTGTGTCCCACGACCCCTTCTTCTCGTAGATGTCGCCTAACAAATCATCCCAGGTTGTAACAAAATTATCAAAATTAAAACTCTCTAGCACGTACTCCCGTGCCAAGCGCCCAATTTCGGCGCGCTCTTCAGAAGACTTGTTGTATATTTCCAACATAGCCTTAACAACGACTTCCTCTGACAATCTGTCCTCATAAATGTAGGGAACAGTTTGCGACCCGATAATGGCCCTTGATACTGGCTCAATTCCGACGCCGAAAACATTTTTTCCGTCACTAATTTGATCTTTCATACCGCCAGTTAAAGTAACAATAATTGGCTTTTCGCAAGCCATAGACTCAAGAGTGGCCAGACCAAAGCCTTCCGCATCTGATATGTTGATCGTGCAGTCTATCATGTTGTAAATGAGAGCAAGATCTGGGGCCTCCACCTTTGCCTGGGAAAAGAGAACCTCTCCATTCGTTAGTCCCAGTTCTGCAATAATAGCTTCAAGATCCTGGCCATTATGGTCTTTGGGGTCTGTATGCATGATTAGAGCAGCCTTATCGTGGCCCACCTCATCTAAAAACTTTTTGAACCAGTAAATAAGGCTCCCCGACTGTTTTCTTCGAGCATTCCTGTTATTCCAAAAGAAATAAAACTTTTTATCCGAATCGGGACCCAATCGGTCTTTCCTAAACTGGGCAACATCTACCTCGGGGAGTTCATATCTTTTAAATATGTCTGTGTTGACGGCATGGGGCACATAAGAAGAGTCCACCTCTGGCGCCACCGTCTGCACTACATCATAGGTTAGTCGAGAAATACAGGCAACATGATCGTTAGATAGATAAAAGGGCCTGTTATACTTAGGGTAGGGATAATTGTCCCACACGTGATAATATACCATGGGGACCTGGGCCCTCACTTCATTTTCAATTTCCCACAGCCATCCATAAAAACGGGGATCCGTCATAAACCACAAAATATCTGGTTTCTGCTGTGTGATCATGGCACGCACTTGATCTTGGGAACCATAACCATCCACAGGCCATATAATCCAGTCTTCCCCCCATTGTTCAGTCTTCTGGGGGTTATGCTCCGGGTGGGTTATGGCCCCACCAAATGATACAAACTGATACTTTCCAGTTTTTAGAAGGCCTTCGATTACATAACGTGTTTGTGTGCCGACTCCCGAAGGCGAGAGGGGGTGATCACTAATTGTAAACACCTTAATTTTATCTGACATCTATTTTTTCCTATCTGCAATGCTCCGTTTTATACAGGCCGCATCGGTATGGTTTCTCGCAAGACAATCGATTCTTAATAAAGAAGCGTTTAGAGATATTATAGATTGCTTGGTAGAGAAGTTTAAGGGCGTTTTCCGTTTTTTTCGGTCCGCTCGATACTCTAAATATCTCCACTCGATCTTTTTTAGCCGTTCTTTTTAACAATGCAAAGTGAGTTTCAACCTTTTCAGGATCAATTTTATGCTTCTGACAGAAGAAATGTTTATACAACGTGAGTTGATAGGTAACAATCTTTTTGTTCTTTCGTCGAGAGTCCCATCCCCATGAGCAAGTCTTCCAATCAAAGAGGTGGTAGGTGTCCCCCACTTTCACAACAGCATCCACAAAGCCTTTGAAGTTAATGTTAAAATTTTCTATGGGTACATAAAGTAGTTCCTCTGATGAAAAGACTTCGTACTCTCCAAAATAGTCTTTTAGGGCGGTGTCAATCTCTTTAAGAATTTCAGGCCCCGCAGTACGCATTTGTTCAACATTGGTCGCGCTGAAGTCGACGTTCTTTCGGACCAGATCCTGAATTTGCTTATTAAACCCAATTTGGAACAATTCGACGTCGTTTATGTCTTCTTTTAGGAGCTTCTTTTCGCACACATCGTGCATAGCTGTCCCGAAGGCCGTGTGTTCGTTGCCTTCAAACTTAGCAACCTTTTCAATCCAGGTTTTCTTGTGATAGTATGGACACGTAGACCAATCTTTTAATTCTGAATATGATATATGTTCTCTTTTAGCCATCAATTATTTCTTCAATCTTTTCATATAATACTGGACTTATCTGCTGCACTTTTTGAGGGGAATCTAAATAAAACTTTTCGACACCATTAGCAAAATATTCTTGAACCGACGTGGCGCCGTAGGGAGATACAAAAAGTCCTCCCGTTAAGTTAAGAAGCGTAGGGTACCCTACCTCGTTTGCTAAAAAATTATCAAACTTTTGATTGTACTCCGTATAATCATATAATAGCGGATTGATATAAAACCCCTCCGCCTCCAGGATTGACCGTAGTCGCCGGCGCTTCCCTAAAAATTCATTAATAAGCTCGTCGTCATAAATTTGGAATCCATGTTGGGGTTCCAAAGAATGGGCAACTTCATGAACAAAATTTTCTATCATATCAAAACTGGTTGGCTCGTCGGCCGAGATATAAACGGCGCCATGGGCATATGCTGCATTCTTGTTGTTTAATTCTTTAAAGGTCCCGATGTAGACCGCTTCGATGGCCCCCAATAATGAGGCCGGTACAATGTCTTCCACTTGTGCACAAAATGTAGGGAGGTCTATGGAGTCTGAGACATCCGATAACAAAAAAACCGGAATGTTATAGATGTAGTATTCCACTACTTATCGCCTACATAAGTCTTCTCAATATCGTCCAATGCTTGTTCGTACCCGCGCAGATAGTTTTCTTCTGCTACTGGCAGCAAGAACTCAGGAAAATCGGTACTAAAAACATCTACCACCATCTCGACAGTAACTTCATCGCCCTCGGGTTGTAACTTCTCCCCTACATACTCGACGATTAACTGTTTTAGCGCCGTATCTTTAGCTACTGGAATAACCAGCGCAGGGTTCTTTTCTACTTTTTTCATTTTTGTCTCACAGATTCTGTGCGGCGAAGGTGGCGACCTTAGATCTCTCGCCCTTGTGTAAGGTAACGTGCGAGGCCAGCTCAAACTTTTTGAACTTCTCTACGGCATGCGTTAACCCATTGGAGGTAGCATCGATATAAACATTATCAATTTGTTCTACGTCACCGGTCAACACGATTTTAGTACCTTCTCCCACTCTTGTTATTATAGTCTTTAATTCGTGAGTTGTCAAGTTTTGTGCTTCATCTATTATGATAAAAGCGTTTGAGATTGAGCGTCCACGAATATAAGTCAATGCTTCTATCTCTATTGTACCCTTTTGCATATAAATGTCAAGGGTTATTTTATCATTTCCCATTAAAAACTGCAAGTTATCTTGGATTGGCATTAACCATGGGGTCATTTTCTCTTCCAGGCTCCCCGGCAGGAAACCAATGTCCTTTCCTAGGGGCTGTACAGGCCGTGAGACGATTACGCGCGTGTATTCTTGTGTGGTCTCGTCTATGGTCTGTTCTAGGCCTGCAGCGATGGCACAGATCGTCTTACCGCTACCTGCTTTGCCAATAACTGTGACAATTTGTACAGCAGGGTCCATCAGAGCATCCATAAGAAACTGTTGTTCTTTATTTCGTGGTTTAATTCCCCAGATCTTATTGCTTTTTAATAGCTGTCGCAAA
>Ga0209349_1000091_pt1 | contig 46227 bp, 58 predicted proteins | sample ETNvirnome_2_130_FD_184067 | JGI IMG/M metagenome (GOLD analysis project Ga0209349, IMG submission 184067) | Marine viral communities from the Pacific Ocean - ETNP_2_130 (SPAdes) (version 2) | ecosystem: Environmental > Aquatic > Marine > Oceanic | place: Pacific Ocean | collected 2013-06-22
AATTTCATTTTAATTTCTCCTTTTATTAAAGCAACTATTAATTCCTTCCCCTATAATGGTAGCAGCCACCCAGCCTAATTTCTTCAAACCACTTATATCTGCGCGGGTAGTTAAAACTTCTCCCGGCCGTCGAGGAATATAGTTAAATTTTATGTTATGATATTTCTGAACAATTTCTTTAATTTCATTTAAAGATATATTTTCACCGGTACCCACGTCATAGTGCTGGCCATTAAAATCTTTACTATAGTTCATAGCAAATATATTAGCCGTGACTACATCACTTACATGGACCATATCTCTTCTTTGTTCTCCATCGCCCGTGATGAAGGGTTTGTCGCCTTCTGCCAGAGCTCTTCGCCAATTTGCTATGGCTGTGGCGTAGGGTCCGTCTGCCTTTTGATCTTCTGAATAAACATTAAAATATCTTAAGCAAACAGTATCCAGGCCGTAAACACTTGAATATATGCCGCACTCTTTTTCAGTAATTAGCTTCTGAAGGGCATACGGATTTGTTGGGCCATCGCCGTTACCCAGAACAGAGGATGAGGATGAATATATCACCCTTTTAACAGATTTACATTTTCTAGCAAAATTTAACACAATGCTACCGGCCAATACATTGTTGCGCATAGTTTCAACTGGTTTTTCCAGACACAAACCAATTCTCGGCCAACACGCCAAATGAAAAATATACTCGGGTTGAAAGTCCTGATAATACGGATGAAATGTACCGTCGCCTGTTTCCTCTAAGAAACGACAGATATCATGAGGTATCGAGCTAGCAAGATCGATTCCCATAACCTCATGCCCCAGATTTTTCAACTCTCTAAAAAGTTTTGATCCTATATACCCTTTATGGCCCGTAACCAAACACCTAGCCATTTATTGCCTCCACTTGATGTAATATCCACGCATAAGTCTTTTCCATTCCTACGCGCAACAGCTGTTCGTAATCCCAACCGAGTTTTTCACGAATGAGCACATTGTCTGAATTGCGTCCTCGAACTCCAATTGGTGTGGGGAATCCATACTTAGTCTTAAATCTTTCCCCATCAATATTATCAATTGTAAGACTCTTACCAGAAATGTCAATTGCCATCTCAGCAAATTTATTGATCGCGATCATCTCTTCGGAGCCAATATTCACCGGACCTTCAAAAGTAGGATGGTCCATAAGGCGTCTGGTAGCCTCCACACACTCGTCAATATAGAGGAAGGACCTCGTCTGTAGACCGTCGCCCCAAACCTCAACAGCGGCGCCCTCAGAGGCCACAGCGACCTTCCTACAGAATGCTGCGGGAGCTTTCTCGCGGCCTCCGTCCCAGGTGCCCTCGGGCCCAAAGATGTTGTGATATCGCGCAACACGAACTGTGAGACCATAATTTCTTGCAAAAGCGAACCATAATCGCTCACTAAACAGCTTTTCCCAACCATATTCTGAGTCTGGCTGAGCTGGATATGCAGAATCTTCCACACAATTGGGGTTATCTGGATCCATCTGGTTGTGCTCGGGGTACATACAAGCTGACGAAGAGTAAAAGATTCGATTGACCCCCTTTTTCACGCACTGTTCGGCAATATTGAGGTTTATCATCGCCGAATTATGCATAATATCAGCATCATTTTCCCCGGTAAATACAAATCCGGCGCCCCCCATGTCGGCCGCAAATTGATAAATTTCATCTAAATCTTCAGTTACAACTTGATCACAGACAGTTGGATCTCGCAAATCGCCAATAATAAATTCATCAGCAACCTCTCGGGCTTCAAAAAATTCGTGTTCCTTCAGATCGACGCCTCGAACCCAATGGCCCTCTGCTTTTAACCTCTTTATCATAGCGCCGCCAATAAATCCGCCGGCACCACAGACCAAAATTCTTTTCACCTTTTCTCCTTTCTGTGGAAAATCACTGATTCAGCCATTTCGAGGTCATCATAATTATCAATATCTACTGAATCAATTTTGGGCCTAATTCTAAAAACACATTCATTAAAAGATATCATTTGTACTCAACCTCATAAAAAAATTGACGTGAATCAGTATAGACGGTCATGTTTCTGAGGGCCGCATTGAGATTTTTGGACTTAAATTGTTCTAGCTGAATCTCAAGTGTCTTTCTGTCATAGTCGGATATAAAAAATCTTAACGTATTTTTTGACTTATTCATTGTCTTCTGCGCCGACTTTTGCCACTTTAAAATATCATAATTAAATGTCTCAGTCGTTTCACGTACAACATTTAAATCGTCATCAAATTTAACAAACTTTTTGTCCTGATACTTTAAAATATCCTTGACTGCTTCAATATCCAAGCCCAGACCATTTATCGGTAAGACGCGAGTTTTTTCTCGCTCGTGATCCAGGTCTTTGACGACACCCAACACCATCTCGTTAAAAGAATTCCGATGATCTAGAATTATTTTATAGGTATAGAGCATATTCAATTTTCCATAATTTCCATTGGCCAATCTTTCAAAATTTGCATCATCGCTCCAAAACTTGTGAAGATCTTCGTAGGTTTCAAAAGTTTCAAGCTCATTATAATCACTCATAAAGTCTCGATATAGTTTTCCCATCCCCCCAATATCATTTTGGCATTTCTGAATAATCTTATCAATAACATCAACCGGGTGAACAAATTCCTTTTTTAAAAAGATTAGAAGATCATAGTACCATCGTTTGCTCCACATCATTTGCTGTAAAAAATGATAAAATCGAAAATACCGAAAGTCGTCTCTTGAAAGGGTGGTTGTTTCCAGTACCGTTTCCTGACCTTCGAACACCTTTTCACCATCATAAATTCCATAGGCATTTGAATGCAGCCTCCACCCTACTTTTTTAAAAAAATTATCTCTAGATTCTTTGGTGTCCATTTCTGTGCCAGGCAAAAGATGTAAATTATAATTCCAAACCTCAAAGCCCGCATCAATTAATTTTCTATTTGCCTCAATGTGGCTTTTTTTAGTTTCAAGAGGTAAGCCAATAATTAATTCCGAAAACATTCTATCGCCTAGGTCAACATCAGCTAATTCTTTTTGAAGATTTATAATTTTATCAAGAGGTAAATTTTTTCTTTTAATTGCCTTAAGCACATCGGGGTTTAATGATTGCATTGATGCTCCAACCGGAGAAAGACTTTTAAAAGCTTTAGCAGTATTGGACACGCGATCAATTCTAGTTTTATTCCACTGTACAGCAACATCGCGAGGAAATCCGTGCTTTTGGTGGCAACTATAAATCTTTTCTGCAATCCGAGCGTCGCGCTCAAGAATTCCAAAATTAGCATCTGCAATGAACAATGTTGTAGCATTTTTACAACGTTCGGAAATATAATCTATTTCTTTCGCAACTCTCTTTTCATCAAATACTTTTAATTTACCAGTGCCAATTCCCCATGCACAAAATGTACATCGATAGGGACAAGACCTGTTTGTTTCCAAGAGAGGAAGATAGGGTCCATCAAAAAACGGATCCAACATTCCGCTCAAATATGGAGATGGAATATCGTTTAAGTCATCCAGAGCGCCGATATCTTCCCCGACATGCACTCTATCATTTTTTTTCAAATCATTTATCAACGAGCCCTTCACAGGACCAGTTCGTAACTTTTCTAAATCTTTTCCCGTCTCACAAAATGATTTTATTAATTCGGCAAAGCCTTTTTCTCCTTGATTGATCACGTAAGCATCGCAACTTTGATGCTTAGAAAAAAACTGGTGGCCGGTCATTTCGTCTGCATTTTGGCTAGTGAAGCAGGGCCCCCCAGCAACTGTAAAAGATTTGGGAACATATTTTTTAACAATGTCAAATATTGTAGAGTTTAAATTCATATTCCACACATAATATGATAAACCAACCACATCGGGTTTTTCGTCTTTAATAGCATCAATCATCTTGATTGGATCTTTAAAAATTCTAAACTCACAATCTATACCCCTCGCTCCCAAAAAGTGAGAAGCATATGACGCCACATATCCAACATTGAGAGGAATGGTCCAAATACCACCTTTGCCCCACGTATGAACAAGATCTCCTAAAAATATTTTCATTTTCTCTTCTCCCGATACGTCAAAAGAGCAGATACGGTTTCTAAATCTTCATACTCATCAATATCAATTGAATCCATTTTTGGCATTAAAACAAACCCCACTCTTCCGTTGACTATATTATTGTTTTCAAGAAATCTTTTTTTAGATGTTATATAAAAAGCGCCGTTTTCCACATATCTACTTTGCATATCTTGTGTTCGCGGTTTTTTTCCAATATCAAAATTTATAGGATGGCCGCTTTTGTCCCAATAAAATTCCTTTGCCTCGTATACTGATATAATACTATCATATTCGTTGTTTTTAAAGCTTTCAAATCCTTTTTCTAAGAATGGCGCCGTTAAAAGAGGAGCAGTTGGCTGAACAACCGCAAAGTATTCAATATCTCTATTTTTTAAAAAGTGGTAGACTACAGAATTTGTAGAAGCCGTATCTGTTGCTAATTCTTTAGGTCTATCAATGATGCTTACCTTGCATTTTTTACATATAGCTTTGATTTTGTCAGACTCGGTACTAACAAAAACATTTTTAGTTATCTTTAAGCTCTCCTCTATTGTATAGTGGATTAAAGGTTTGTCGCAAAGATTGATTATGTTTTTATTTGGTATTCTTTTAGAGCCGCCGCGCGCAGGTATTAAAATTGTAAACTTTTTCATAATTCAAAATGAAGTCTTTTATTTATTATTTTGTCGATATCAACATATGATAAAATATCTGCTATCTTTTCGCCGGCGTGACCATTACCATAGAGAGTTTCTTCAATATTATATTTTTTATTTCGGGAATCCATAATAGCGTCGATGATGAGTTGTTTTTCACAGTGGACATCTATAATATTTTGTGTACGCTCTCGGCCTTCCTGACGGTGACCTACGTTAATAACTGGTGTCCCAAAAACATGCGCTTCGCGGATTCCGCTACTAGAGTTACCTATTAAACAGCTGCTATACTTAAGTAAATTTAAATAAGAATCAAACGGTATATTTTTATATTTGTTGACCAAAACAGAACTCTTGCCATGAATTGTCCCAAAACTTCTTATTTCGCGGAGAATTTCGTCTGCACCTGCGTCGGGATTGGGATAAATGAGAATTGTTTGGGTGCCGATTTCCTGTAATGCCTCCAAAACAGTTTTCATATCGGGACCCGATCGTGTGTAATCAGTTGTGACTGGGTGTTGTATTAAAATAAAATACGGGCTACTTAAGTCCAATTTTGAATATTCAAGGCCTTCTAAGGTTTTAATATCTTCTTTTCCAACAAACTTAGTCTTTTTGATAAAATCTATGGCGGGACACCCTACATTATATATATTATCAGGATCCTCGCCTAAATATTCGATTCTTTTTGCACTCAAGGAAGTAGAAGGAAAATGAATATGAGACAATTTTGTAATACAGTGCCTCAGCACTTCGTCAATGGTTCCGCTTAGTTCGCCGCCCTGAACGTGTGCAACAGGAATGTTTGATATACTAGCTGCAATAGCAACAGAAAATATTTCATAACGATCGCCTACAATTAATACTAAGTCTGGATTAAGATGCTCTAGAGAACCGGCGAGCTCAATAACTGCCAAGCCGATTGATTTAGCCATACAATAGGGCGTATTTCCATCAATATTCGTGGTCAACTTCAAATCAACCGGAAAACCGTCCCCTTCAATTTGATCCACAGTTTTGCCAAAGCTGTCGAGCATATGCGCGCCGAAAACAACCAATTGCAGCTTTAAGTCTTCTTGCTCCTTAATGCCACTTAAAATACTTTTTAATTTTGTATAATCAGATCTATAGCCTGTTACGACACATACTTTTCTCATAATTGAAACCTATTACAATCAATTCTTTCCAGTCTGTACCTATCGATTTCTCTACCGGATTCACTATTACTAAACATAAAAGCATGATGCACATTCAAATCCGATAAAATCATAACTGTATCAGAATTAAAAGTTTTATCTGTTCCATAGGGATAACAAAAACTTTTTACGTCGAGCTTCAAAAATTTACTCAAGAATGAAAAAGAATTCCCTATTTCTTCTCTTTGTTCGGCCACAGACAACCTAGATAAAACCTTATGACTTACCGTATGGGCACCAACGATGTTGCCTTCCTTTTCAATCTCACTTAATTCGTCCGTAGTTAGGTATAATTTATCATAGATTTCGTGTTCTATTAAATATTTTTTAGCTAGAAAGTCCAGTATCGGCTTGTTATGCTCATACTTTAGATAATAGTTCATTAGCTTCTTAAATTTTAAAACTTTCTCATCATTTGTTTGATTATTATAAAGTTCCCCTTCGAACTGTACGGCTCTTCCCGTCTCTAGCATTGAAGAATCTATATTATCTGATACTTCTTTATACAAATTACTAGAATCACATTTCGATATCAAAAAATGAATTCTATGAACGTCTAACAATTCTTTATGAGCGTTTTGGTAGTGTCCTGTGGGGACATAGAAGAGCCCATAGAGTCCGCGAGCTTTTAGGATGGGCAATACTATATCATAATGTTCTTTAAACCCGTCATCAAATGTAAGAATAACCCCAGGTTTTGAAATGCCAGTTTCCACAGATTTTAAAAACTCCTCTTTCTTCAGAAATCCCCACTCTTTTTCAAAGAAATTAAGTTGTTCTATAAACTTGTCGACATCCAAATACCTAAACTCAGGATATTGTTTATCAAAGTGGCGAATATAATGATACATTATTGTCTTCATTTTGTTTTCAAAATTTCAAGTACATAGCTATCATAAACTTGAGATAATCCATTCATATATTTAAGTACGCCATCTTGATCTCTTATCATCCATGAGCGCGCTGGATCTTTTTTCGGAGCCAAAAAGCAATCTGGAAAAAACTTTTCTTCCTTTTCTACAGCAAAATTATTTGCTTTTAGTATCTTATAAAATGTTTTGATGGAATGTAAGCTCCAGCCGTTTTTGAATTCATTAAAATATTTGTTATTTCTATACCGTACTCTGACATCTATATCGTAATCATTAAAAATATTTAGCACTAACACCCGTCCGAATTCTTTCAGGTAACTCGAGATCTTTTTTACTATTACTTCTGGATCATCCAAATACTCAATCACGCCGGCTATTACAACAAAATCATATTTTTTATCGCTCTCGTATTGCTCTATGTCTGATATTTCAAAATCGATGTCAGTGCTAGATTTTGCCATTTTTATTAAACCATCTGAATGGTCGACACCAACAAAAGACACGTTCTCGGTATTTTTATTTAAAAAATGTATTAACTCGCCACGCGCGCAGCCAAGATCGAGAAGGCTGTATTTTTGATTTGATGATGTGTTTCTTTTTAACCAATCTAAGATTCTCTTAAACTGGTCCTTTGGTTTGTTTAGATAGTCTTCGTTTTTATAAATATAATCAACGTGACTCATTGATATCATCCCAACTCAGTTGACGATCGTTAACTATATCTTTCGCAGCCACGCGCCCTAGTATGCTATTATATTCCTTAGCAAGAATTTGTCCGGTGCCCGGGCGCTTTACCCATATGTTTTCTTTAGAAAATACTTCTCCGGCTTTAATGTCCTTAATCGCAACAACTGACGCATATGCAAAATCAATAGTTGGTTTTTCCTCGCTAAGTATATCTTTGGTACCTCCAAGCGCGGAGTGAATGGCCGAAGAACCATTGATTAGTTCTTCTAACTCCGAAGGATCTATAGATATTTCGATGTCTGGCCCGGGCCACGTCTTATCAGAAGTAAAATGCTTCTCTAGTATTGACGCGCCGAGGGGGACGGCACCGAAGCAAGTATAATTTCCTATAGAATGATCACTTAGCCCCAAAACGGCATCAGGGAAAGATTCCTTCATTTGAGAGAGGGCGCCTAATCGAACTTTATCATATGGAGTTGGGTATAAAGACGTACAGTGCAAAAGAGCATATTGAATATTATGCTTCCTTAATATATCTACAGCAGTCTGAATTGATTCAATGTTATTCATACCGGTGCTCAAAATGATCGGCTTTCCAAAAGATGCCACGTGCTCGATTAACGGATAATTATTACATTCGCCGGAACCAATTTTGTATGCTTTAACGTTCATACTTTCGAGTCTATCTGCCGCGGCTCTAGAAAAAGGAGTAGAAAGATATATCATACCCAAGTCGTCTACAATTTGTTTGAGGGCCCGTTCTTCATCTTCATTCAACAAACATCTTTTCATAATCTCATAAATTGATTTATCACTATTGCTCGGAATGGTCTTCTGGGCATCTTTTGTCATTTCGTCTTCTAAAACGTGACACTGAAATTTGACGCACTCGGCGCCGGCGCGGTGGGCATCGTAAACCATTTGAAGGGCTTTCGTAAAGCTTCCTTCATGGTTTATTCCAATTTCTGCGATTACAAATGGCTTAATTTTATGACTAATTTTTCTATTGCCGATTACAATTTCTGGCATATGCTTGTATCTTTTCTAAAAATAATTTATTGGCGGTGGTCAACGAAACTAAATGTAGAATCGTCGTCTTTAAAATACAGGTCCCGAAAGCCTTCTTTTTCAGTCTCGCACATACGACTGTGAAAATCTTCAATTAATTCAACATTTGCTTCATATAAAACTTTATAAAAGGTTTCATCATCCATTTCAGTAAAATTTATCGTTAGAAGATCGGGATTTTTTGAGATTTCAAAAAATTCATCGTGATCTTTTAATAAGCCTTTTTCTAGTGCGTAGTGATAAAGAGGAGACCCTGGATACGGGGTTACAGGCCTTAATAGTCTTTCGTCCTTGCCTCCATATTTTTTTAACACTTCAACAGTCTTTTTAATTGATTCGGCTGTCTCACCAATATTGCCAAACATACAAGGAAGTTGCACTTCCATTCCAGCATTAAATGTGGCTTGAATTCCCGTCTCGATCATTTCACTAGTAGTTTTTTTATTCATCAATTCTAAAACTTTTGTATCTCCAGATTCAAGACCATACAATATCCTATTACAACCGCCGGCTGCCATAGCATTAGCTACTTCTTGATTTACTATGTTGAGTCTTCCGGTAGTTTCCCACGAAATTCTTGCGAGAGCACCACTATCCATTGCTTCAATCATTTGATTGGAAAAACTAATCACGTGTTTTTTGCTCGTCATAAAGAGCTCATCAGACATATTGAAATGACGGATACCATATTTTTCATTCAAAAAATTCAGTTCTTCTATGATATCTTCAAATGGGCGATATCGGAATCCTTCTTCTAAGCGATAACAAAAGTTACACCGATAAGGACAGCCTCTACTAGAAAGAATATTAAACGACTTTACGCCCTTATGATATCCTCGATGTTCATACCATATATATTTTTCAATGGGAAAAAGATGATATGCTGGTGTGGGTATTGTTGTAATGTCGGGAACTGGTTCTCTTAAATCCGAAACATATATATCTTCGCCATCTCTAAAGGATACAGACGGAATATTCTCTGCTGATTGACCAAGCGATAATGCGTTAACTAGATTTAAAAGTGAATTCTCTGCTTCACCGGCAACACCGTAATCGGCACCAGTTTTAGATAAATAGAAAGCAGGCAGCGGGGTGTAGCCATTCCCTCCCAATATAATTTTTGAATCAGGAGAAACCGAACGACACACTTTTATATGCTCAATAACTGAGTGGATATAATTTGTGAGGTATCCGATTCCTATATAATCGAAGTGTTTCTTTTCACGCAAAAATCTTTCAAGATCTTTGGGGGTTAAGTGCCAACAAGTGCCATTAAAAATTTCTACTTCATAATCATTTTTTTCAAGGACGGCGCCTAAATAAGCAGGCCCAAAAGTCCAATATGGCATTTTGTCATATTGGTCGACCATGATAAAAAGAAATCGTCCCCGCTTCTCTCCTTTAGATAAGGAGGGCAAATTATATTTTCTAGGGCCACTCGTATCCTTAAAATGCTTACCATCGTAATTTATTTTTAATAGAGGGTTGACATCTTTGCTTCCTAATTTTCGATCAACAATTTGTGTATGTTTGTCATCCATTTCCGGCGCATATTTAGCATAATTTTCGTTAGCATTAATAACATTAAGTTTTGATTTCTTGATATCGGTGCTCATCGGTTTTCTCTCATTAAGGTTAATTTTAACACAACAAATTATTTATGTCAATAGGTTTATTACAGTGTAATAATATTACTAATTATTCTTTATAATAATTTGAATCATATTTCTTAAAAATGATTTCCTTCCCCGAACAATGCGTTACAACATTTTTATTGCTGGGAGTCCAATCTGCATCTGTATAGAATTCATAAGTCACATCTGGAAAAAACTTGGTCATATATTCATCATAAACTATCTTTGTATGCTCACCCTCGGTTTTAACTCTAAGCTGCCACCAATTTTGACCCGACATATACGCCGGGGACTGGAGGTAAGACTCCTTGGCCACCTTAAGATCGTGATAAAAGTCTAATCCACAATAATAGATATGATCAGCCTGTAACTTTAGTATTGCGTATAAAGAAGCAAAAATCGAGCAATTACACATCATTCTATCACCATAAACCGATGCCAAATAGGGCTCAGCTTCGTCTACTAGATGATTTATCTTACGGCCGCCGGGAGTAAACATTTCAGGGGCGTTCGCCGGCTCAGGGCCTCTCCAAATATACATATATGGTTCATCCTCTTCCAAAGGGGGAAGCCACGATAATTGTTTCCATGCAGGGCACACTCTCTTCTGCTTAGCTTTGTGCTCTCTCCACAAAGGCCAATTAGGGCTACAGCGAGCAATTGCACATTCATCAACATTAAAAAAATTTAAAATATGTTCTTGAAATGCCACAAGTCGTTGAGGCATATTTGTATACATTATCACTTTTTTAGATTTTAGCCTCTCTAATAACTCTTCATCCCGGTTGGCAGAATCAAAAATCTGCGGTGTGTTAATAAATAACACCATTTCATAATCATCTGGTATCTCTTTGGCCCTTTCCCAAGAGGGGCCGCGGCCAACAACAAGCAACTTTTTGCTCATTTGTATTTCTCTACATAGTCGCTGCAGATTCCGGAGCAGTTATCGAGATTTCCTTCGTATCCATATTCCGGCATCACACAAACAGAACCCTCCATTAATTTTTTTCTTGGGAAAGTCCACATAATACCTTTCGAAGTTAACGTTACATCATCAGTTTTGTGAAAAAAACAATGAATATTGTTTTCTAAAAGGTATTTTAAAGCCTCTATGTTCTTGCAGTGACACCAAAAATGGCTATTTGATAAATAATCTAAAGTTGTTTGGTATTGTGGTCCGTCGTGGCCCAAGAATAGTTTATCATTTATCAGCCATATATCTATTTCGACATCATAACCAGCATCAAGAGCCTTATTCAAATATTCTGGGCTGTTTTCTAACTTTGGCTGTGGCCCATTGATGTTCCCTCTATGAGCTATCAGATTCATTTAGGTAAAGCCTCTATCGCCGCCTTCAAAATAAACCCATCGTACCAAAGGCGTTTCGGTAGTCATTTTACTGGCCTTTCCGGGAGCCCAATCGCGACGAAATATATATTCCAATTTGTCTTGTAGACCAGTTTCCTGTAAATGTAGCCGCTCTAATTCGTGATTACTTTCTAAGGATTTGTAGGGCCCTTGATTCATGTGGTCGTACAGGGCTCCGAATCTCTCCATATCTTTCTGGTTTGTGAAGTACCACAAATCATTAATCAATTGAAATCCATTTTGCACCGGGCCCGGGGGGCCTTGAGCATAAAATTTTGAGTTATCATACTTATCAAAACAAAAGTCTACACTAAAAGCCAAGTCAAATCTTGTTACAAATACCCAATCGTAGGTATTTCCGCTTTCTTTTACCATGTCTGTAACAGTTTTATAAGATTTCCACTTACATTTTATGGCATACAGGCGAGCTTTTTTAATCTCGTCCAAGTTTCCATCCAGATCTGGAATATCAAAATCTGGTGGCGGCTCTGATTTTATTGCCAGTGGCTTGTAAAGTTCTTTAATGCCCTCGTGATGGTGGTGTGACCAAGTATGAATAAAGATATCTACGTCATCATTTTTATCAAAAACGTGCTCTTTATAGTGTTTATGACCAATTTTATATGGAATTTCTCTTTTTCCTATTCCATACTTATCGGTTGTTCCAACTAATCCGTGTAAGCAGAATGCAACTTTCATATTAATTTCCTTTATAAGCTCGCAGGGCTTGAATGCGATCATCGTCGTCAAATTCAAATATATCGGCTACAAGTAATTCTTGATCATCTAGTGTCAGGGTCATCTCACACGTCAAGATTCCAGTTACGTCCTCATGAAGATGAGATATGTTTGCCTCTATTTTTTCAAAAGAATCAAAAATATTAGAAAATATTTCTAAAACATTTTCTTTCCCTTCCACAAGCCCAACACTCCAATCTGTTAAAGAACAGCTTTCCGCAAGCAGATCGGTTATACCATCTAAGTCTTTATTTTCAAAAAAATCTAAATAATCCTCAACTATTTGAGACCTAATAATATTATCAACAACTATATCTTTCATTTGTCTATTGTAGCACTTTTGCCAGAAATGTCAATCACTGATTCGTTGCCAGGATATAATTCTTTCTTAAAGTCTTCACCAGCTTTTTTTGTGCCGACCCTAAGAACTGGTAGTGGGACAAATCCTGCATCACCGGGCTTTGTAGCTGGTAGCTTAACTTTAGAATCTACTTCTTCGCGACCGGAGATGTCGCTAGTCCACCATTCTTTCTTTTTTCTAAAATCCCATTTAGATTCTTCATCTTGAATTTTTTTAAACACCGGCAACAAGATCTTCTCTCGTATTTGGCGCGCTTCAAAAGATGATTGATCTTCTTGCATTTTAATTAATGTTTCATATTCTTCTGGAAGCTTCATATATAGCTGAAATGACTTCATAATATTCTTTAATTCTTGTTTGGTTATCTGTGGCATATTCAGCTGTGAATCTGTTCTATAAACATCTTCGTGCTTTCCTTGGTTCGGATCAATATATCCTCGTTCCACACAGAGCTCTCGCAGCGGGGCGCCGCGATAGGGGTGAAAGAAAGTAACAGTTGCACTAGTTGGGTTAATTTTTTTATTAACAGCTATTGTTTCAAAGATATCTTCTCTATTTTCATCAGGTAAGCCAATTATATTGAAGGATGAGCACCTGATTCTATGCTTATGCGCCATAGCAAAAACTTTCTCAACGTGTTCATCCCTATAATTTCTCTTTAATATTTTCCTTCTGACGCGGTCGCTTCCCGCTTCAACCCCAACGCAAATATTTCTAAGGCCAGCGTCAACAGCCATGGCGAATGTGTCTTCACGAACGAGGCGCGGTTGTAGATTCACAGAGAATGGAAGATCGACGTGTTTCTTATACAGTCTGCAAAATTCATCAATAAGTTCCGGCTCATGCAGGGGGAAGATATCATCAACAAACATCAAAAAGTTTAAGTTGAATTCTTCCTTAAACCGAGATAATTCTTCAATTAGTGGCTTAACATCTTTCTTCCTATAGTATTCTTTTGCAGATGCATCGGCAGCCTTATAAAAAGTCTCGTTTGCACAATAACTACATCTGAATACACACCCTCGTGTCCAAATAACTGTAGCCATATTGTACATACGACCCCCGAGCGGCCGCAAAAGGTGGCGCGGGTCATAGATTGATAAATTAGGCGAGAGTCCATTCGCAAGTTCGGGAAGAGTTACTTTATTCTTATGCACTATACCATTGTCTTTATAGTCTTTATCTTTAACCCAAAGATTGGGAATGTCATACAAACTTTCCCACCCACTCTTTCGGGGCTTCGCTTCTGCTGGTGTTAAAACATTGAGTAAGTTCTTTTTTTCTTTTTTGGATTTCGATTGTGCAGGCGCCTTTTTTACACCAGGATATTTAATGTCATGATATCTATTGCACAATTCAGCAAGATGTATATCGCATTCTCCTCTGCCGACTATATCCACAGATTCTTCCACTATCACGTCATCTGGCACCAATGTACTTAAGGGGCCCCCGACGATAATTGGAATATCCGGCCGGATACTTTTACAATGACGTAATAATTGCATTCCAAAATTATGATTTGGATCAACTGTCGACAGACCAATCATATCTGGCTGAAAGCTTTCTATTTCCTTTTCAAGGGCATCATATACATTTATATTTTTTTCTACAAGGCCAAGTTTTTCAAAATCTGGGTTTACTACTTGAAGATTTTGTTCTCTCAGGGCATCGTCGCTTGGGCATTCGCCACAACTAATAAAGGTAGTATCAAATAATTTAAATTCATGGCCGGCATCTTCAATATATGTTGCAAGATATCCTATACCAAGAGGAGCACGGGTTATCATAACCTTATTCGGATATATCATTAAAAATTTCATTTTTTCTCTCCGCAATAATTAGGGGTAATTGTCCAAAAAATGTTTTAAGTCTTCCGGTGTTCCTATACCCCACATTTTATGAACATAAAACGGAATCAGTGTTTTTCCATCTGCAATTAATTCATTATATACTGGTGCAATATAGAATTCATTATTAACTCGTATATTTTTCTCTATCATTTGTCTGGCATATTTGACAAAATCAGTGCCCCGACGGTACCAATAAATACCACACGTAGCAATATTTGAAATTGGCTTCTTTTCCGCCACTTCCACCACAAATCCTCTTGAATTTGTTTTTACAAATGACCATTTTGGATGAACAGCATTAAAAGTGTAAACTATGGCGTCTGCTGATGTTTGATTTTTAAGCATATTAAAATTTTGAAGTTGATATTCAATATATTGATCTGAATTGGCTATTAGCAAATCCTCATCATTATCGATATACTCTTCGGCCAATAGTGCTGTACAGGCAGCGCCTTCAGTAAGACCATCAACAAGAATATGCTTAAAATTGCCATTAGTGATTCTATCAAGTGTATCAATAAGGCCAGGATATTGTTCAACGTGAGATTTCCTAACAAGAAAAATATACTCACAATCAAAATCCAAATTTTCTATGACAGCTTGAATCATAGGTTTGCCATTTACATGGATTAGGGGCTTTGGAAATGTATAGCCTTCTTTTGTAAATCGACTCCCTTCGCCGGCCATTGGAATCAACACCTTCACTTTAAATACTCCCTAAAAAGTTCTATATTAACCTCATCTGGGTTCTCGACTTCTATTACGTTGCATCCAGAGGCGCGCGCTGCAGCTCGGCCTTTGGGAGAATCCTCGACTATTATAACATCATTTTTTTGAACATTAAATTTTTTAACCAAGAAGAGGTATCCTTCTGGATCTGGTTTGTTCTTTTTCACATCTTGGTTTGTCAACAAATAATCTAAATGTTCTAGTACACCTGTCTTCTGAAGCATTAAAATAGCAGTATTCCGAATGCTGTTGGTATAACAAGCTATAGAATATCCGTTCTGTTTTAACTCTTCGATCATATCAACCTTTTCTTTTCTGTGGGCCGCTTTCTTTCTAATTGTTTCAACCGTTAACTCTTGCTTTCTGTTATATACTTCCTGATGTTGACCGGGGGCCAAAATACCCATTTCTGTTAATTTTTGCAATTTTACTTTTGTGGGAGTTCCGTTAAATGTAGAATAGTGCTCCTCCAGAGAAATTTCATAATTACAAACTTCTTTTAAAGCCTCATTTAACGCCACACGATGCCACTCACAAGCATCAACCAGAACCCCGTCTAAATCAAAAATAATTAATTTTTTCATTCTACACCATATTTTTTAAAATATAGGTCATCTGGGGCGCCCCATGAAAACCACCCGGGAAAATTGGTGCCTCCTAAATTTCTTCTTTGGTGCTTGGGTTTGGCAATCTTCCAGGGATTAAAAATTGCCACCTTTTCTGCTCCGCTTAAAGTCGCGGCCCACCAAGAAAATGTACTATTAAAAACTATGACCTGATTGAAGCTTCTTAGTAAATTAAAATCACCCATAAAACCACCTCGTAGCGCTCCGGTGCCCTCTAGCGTCTCTTCTCCATTACAGTGCACTATAGGATCAAGGTCTGCAAAGTCTTTTATCAAATGATTCATATATTCCATAGATTGTTCAGTTTCAACCCATGGCGAATTTGAGGGAGGATTTGGCCCAATAGAAACTTCGTGCCTAATCTTTTCTATGTCTTCAAGAGTGTATGGTGTCCATTTTCCAGCATCAGTTACAATATGAAGTCTATCATATTCAAACTGCCCAATGGCGTCCTTAAAAGAATCTACTTTAATGTGATTTTTATTATGACTAACTTGAATCAGCCTATTTTGGAGTCTTAGGTGTAAAACAACATCCTTCGTATTTGTTATCTTATGTGGAGTGAGCCAAGTCCTGACCTCTGATAGATGATTCTTTAGTATTTTATAATCTTCAAAATATCCATTAACCAACACATTATAATTCTGAAGGTTTTCTGTAAATAAAGCTTTTTTATAGTTACTATCATCTACAACAAAAGTAGGAAGGCCCCTATCAACTTCTGCGGCGGCGGCTATAATGCCTACTTCTGGAATATCCCGGTGGCGTAATTGTAAATTGTTTCTCTCTGCTATCAGTCTAGCACAAACATATTGAAATAAGTTGTTCCCAAATCCAATTGTAAAATTTACGGTTACGGTTCCATTAGTCATTATTTTTGGATAAGTCCTTACCTACTAGATTTGGTATTATTTTTATCTTACTCCCTTGCTCTTGAAGTGCACGAGCCACTTCTGGGCTCTCTTTAATTGTTACTTCAACTCCTGCTGCAGCAAGACGCTTTGCGAAAGCTAACTGCTGGGATTCTTCAAGAATAATAGTATCTTTCTTATACGTCACCGAGTCAGTGTAATATTTTTTCTTACCGGTTTTTAAAAACTCGTCGACTTGAAAATCTAAATGTTTCTTGTTTATCTCGTTTGAGGCGGTGCACATATCGTGGGGTAAGTCGTTATTTGCCGCCAGACGTATAAACGCTCTCGTATCTCTCGGAAAACACGGGCCTCCCCATCCAAAACCATATTTAAAAAACTTTGGATTTATTCGACTGTCGGCACCGACAGCACTCAAAACCTTTTGCGGATCCGCCCCAATCTTAGTCGCAAGATCCCCGACCATATTTGCAAACGATATTTTACAAGTCAGATAACAATTTAATGAAACCTTTGTAAGTTCGGCACTTAAACGATCCATCGTGCGAATTGATGGTGTATTATTACATACATTCTCATATATAATAGCTATTTCATCAGCTAATTCTTGTGTATCACTACCGATATACACGCAATCCGGGTATGCTTGATTTCGTAGTATAGTTCCTTGTGCAACTGTTTCAGGATTAAAAGAAACTTCCCAATTATAATCTTTTAACCTTTCGTAGACCGTATCAGAATACCCAGGATTTACATTTGTACATATTACCAAATGTTTTTTGGTTGGCTGCTTTCCAAGTTGTATTAGCGATTCGACCACAGAATCAACTTGAGAAACATCGTATCTTCCATCCGGCTCAGAATACGACGCAACTGTCACAAATATCAAATCTGCATGATTAACAGTCTTATTTAAATCTGTAGTTGCCTCAAAGGCCTTTGTGTCGCCTAAAAGCTCATTCACTCCCGGTTCGTGAGATAGAAAAGTTTTATTATTTATATTATCAACATAGTCTTGATTAATATCACATCCAACAACCTCGTGGCGCCCCTTCTCTAGACTTAAGCAAAAACACAATCCCAAGCGACCAATACCAATCACAGATATTCGCGATTTTGTTTTATCCCATGAAAAAATAGGATGTTTTTTCTGGCACACATCTTTTTTAAACAACATAAAGTTTTTGTAATTTCCAATAATAGATTTTGTTCTTTCAATGCGCTGTTTTGTTGTGTTGTGTGTGATATATCCTCTCTTAGCTCTTGAAATTATCTTATCAATATAAACGTCTTGGGCTTCATAACTACATTCTGAGAACGCGTAGTTGCTAATTACCAAATCAATTTCAACATCTTCTAACTTATGCAACTCAGCTGGGGTTATTATATGGAAATTTTTAACCCCAACAGTTGTACAATATTTCTTTGCTAAAAGTCCCGGCTCGCGAAGATCGACATTATAATAATTTTTAAAATGACCCTTTGATAAAATATTAGCCAAACCACCAAAACCACCACCAATTTCTACAATATTGAAGTTTTCCAAAGAACCAAATAACGTCACCAGATCGCTAAAAACTTTAATATATCTTGTGGCGGTTGCAGACATATTAAGATTTAAATATGAAGGATTGCCATCCTTACTGAATTCAAATTTACTTAATAATGGGTTTCCTGTGACATCCTTCATATGTATAAATTTATCAATGATATACGGATTATTTTGAGTAATATCAATAAGATATTCTGTTCCTTGTTTGGCTGTAACATGAGCAAGTATGGGAGTATATTTTGGATTACGACGAAAATTCTTAAAAGCCTCGTCGTCGGTCAATGCTTCAACACAAGCATCAATATAGTCTTGCGCGCAGGAAGCACGCCAGCCAAAATATTCTTCCTCTTTAAATTGCCTTTCAGTCATCGTTTTCCCGTTTCTTTGAAAAAATCATAATATTTTTTTGCTACTTTTATCATGGACATATTCGATTCGATGCCTGTTTTAGACTTCTTGTCATAGTTTACCTCGGGGGGCACCTTACTGTCTAAGAAGCTATAATCCCACGGAGCCTCTTGGATTATAATAGCGTCCTCGCCGGCGATTTCTTTTGTTCCTCCCGTAGAAGAACAAATAATTTGACAACCGCAAACCCTAGCATCTATTACAACATTCGGACAGTGATCTAAATATGCCAAATGGATAAAATATTTAGATATCTTAAATAGAGTTAGCAATTCATCCGTATCTAAGTTATCAACATAAAAAACACGAGGATGTGTTATAAGATGATCTGCCCCGGGTCCGGCGACAACCAAACAATCGTTTTCACCAGAAAAATTTAAAAAGTATTCTATGTTATCCTTGAGTCTCTTAAAAACGTGCCAATGGGCAGCACAACTCCATACATTCTCAAACTCCTGAAACTTTTCTTTTATCGACTGTACTTCCTGCAGGCTTTTAATGTAGGAAACGTCCGCACCATTATTTATGACTCTGTAATTGTTGTGTTCGCCAAACCAATTAAAGATCAATTCTTTATTGAACTCCGTTTGAAATATTACCCCTTGTGCCATCTCATATGTCCTCTTAATATTATAATTCATTCTATCACAATCAAAGTTAGCATTGAAATAAATTCCGTCTAATCGCTGAATCATTGGAAGCTGCGGCATATGATTATGAGATTCAATAAAAGTTAATTTTAGATCATACTTGAATTTTGGATCAAACAATACGCTTCTGGGTTCCAAGTATTTGATTAATTTTTGTGCAAAATAGTTGGGGCCCGAGTTGGAACTCAAATTAACATTTTCTAAAAATACATTCACAGGCGCCCCAACCTGGAATATGGTTTTTTATTGCGAATGATCTGTTCGGTTATAAGCTGATCTTGTCGATGAGCGCGGTCATCAGATAATGGATTTAGTCTATTATAAACATATAAAACATTTTTTAGTGATCGAAAATGCTCAGGGCCGGCCATTTCTGCCATCGGCCACATTGCTGCTTGATCGCTTGTTGTTGACCAAAACTCTCCCTGTTTGTTCATTAAATCTTTTCTTTTTATCTTACAAAACAACTTTTTTCTAAATGTGCCCAAATGAGAAAACTCCCAGGATTTCTTTCTGATTCCTCCTTCCCAATATGAGGGGTTTATCCTCGGCGTTACAACTTCCCCTGTGGAGTCTATTACATAAGATCCGTTTGTCATCCACACATCATCTGATTTATACACCTCATTAAGGGTCTTTAAGACATCTGCGCGCGATAGCCAGTCATCGCCGTCTAAAATAAGAATGATTGTATCATCTTTAGCAGCATTTACCACATTAAATAAATTTTCCATTTTACCTTTATTAAAAGGATTAATTATTATTTCTAAATTATCTTTGTCTTTATATTCTCTAACAAGTTCCGTTGTGCCGTCTGTTGAAGCATCATCTATATATACAACATCGAAATTATCATATTCCTGACGACATGCCGAATTTAAATTTTTTTGAACCCAATTTCTGCAATTGTAGGAAGGAATTACAATTGTGAAATGCTTACTCATCAATCCGCGACGCAATTCCAGAATACAGACCTACGAGATCTGAGGTATTCTATAACACCATCAATATCATTTGTATTAAACCACTCTTCATCAAGATGCTGTACATTATCATTTAATTCCAATTCGCAGCCTAATAGCTTTGCTTCAATAACATACCTGGGGCACGTATCTAGCCCGGAGGGCTTGAAGCAAATACCTTTGGCGCCGGCTAGCTTTTCAAGAACTTGCGACGGCGTAAGATCACTAATTACCTCATATTCCGTCTTATTTTCTTTGCACCATTTCTCCGAATCGGAAAAACCCTTGACCCACGAGCGAGACCCCAAAACAAGATATTTTTCTTTCTCCTCTGGAAGTTGATTCCTTAAGTCATCAATTTTATCAAAAAATTCGTCATCAAAAACAGATGATAGGAGATGCGTTTTACTTTCGTCTATGTTTTCAAGACTATCTTTATATATATCTATTTGTTTTTGAGACATAAAATGAGTCATTATAGAGCCGTTAACAAAATTAGTGATTAATTTCCCTTTATCGGTTGATGTATAGTCGCACTCTTCATCCTCCAACATTTCGTAAAGAAGGGGATTTCTATATTCGCAAAATTTATAGTCAAACTCAACAAAATGATATTTAATTTTACTATCGATTACATATTGAAGTGTCTCATCATTTTTAACTTGTGCTATATTCCCAAATATCCAGGTAGAATCTTTATAAAAATCAATCGTCTCCTTTGTTAAGTCAGAAGAGTTTACTAATCTTTTTGTGCCGGGGCATGTGTCTATTAAAGACTGCAAGCTTAATTCTGCACCACCAACAAATTGGTCCCTAAACGCATCGCTAACAAACACATAATCTGATTTCTCTAAAAAGGTTTCAAATCCTAAACTCGTAATGTATTGCCTATAAATTTTTTCTTTCTTAAAATTTGCCAATATATGGTTTTGTAGGGACTTGGCTTGATTCTTATAATGCTTTTCCTTATTATACACATCTCTGAGCGCGCGTTTGTAGGAATTTTCGCGAGCGTAGGCCCACATAGACTCTTCAGTTATAACGCCCGGCCAGCGAGCTTCTTCCTGTACTGGTTTAAGATCATAATCTACGCGCGCAACAAGTGGAACATTTTTACCTTTTTTGTTTGGCTTACAAATGAAATCCATTTGGCCGCTCCAAGTAATCGTTACCAAAGGCAATTGATTATAGGCAGCCTCAAAAAGTGGCAATCCATAGCCCTCTCCGTGTGCTATGTTAATAAGAGCCTTCATAGTTTTGTGCTGATATAACCACGTAATTTCCCCAGACGTTAACTCACCATGGATTAAATAAATTTTGCATTTTCTATCCCCCAAAGAATCCAATAAATTCTGGAGCCTCTTCTCTGTAATTTCTCTATCTATAATACAATCAGACGCTGTGTTCGTTTTAAGGACAAGACCAACATCTTCGTCATCTTGAAACTCCTCAATAAACCATCTGATAGTGTTTTCGAGGTTTTTCCGAATCCCCCACTGTGAAATAACTAAAAAGTTTTTATTAGTAGTAAATTCAATATCAACACTTTCTGGTTCATGCTCGTAAACGGGGTAGTTAACAACCTCGACTGGCTTTGAAATTCCCCAATTGAGGGTTTCTTCTCCAGTTTCGTCATTTTTTATATTATATTTGGTTTCCTCAAAAACTTTTTTCGAATGCTTCGAGATAGTTATAACCTTATCAACTATTTCGTTACATTTTTGAATCCACTCGGGCGCGCAGCGGCTCGTTTCAATTCCGGCAGTATAACCAATATTGATTGGTGCTATTTTTTCAAATTCGTTAGGAATTGTTATCTGTAAAGACATATCAAAAGCACCCCCACCCTGAATAAAATTAGCTGTTTCCAATATTTTTTGTTGAAGCCATTCGTATTCGTCGCCGTCTGCTGAGGTTATGAACGCTGTGTGACCCCAATTGATATTCAACAAATAGATATCAAACAGGTCTGCCCTTTCTCTTAGGGCTCGAAGGGCAATTCTCGATTGTTCTCCATACCCAGAGCGAGATAAAACAGGGCCCTTAATTAATATTTTTTTTCTCATCTCAATATGTCCTTACACTATAGCGCTTATAACCGGCCCGAGTTTCCCAGGAACCCTTTTCCTCATATATCTTTGTAAAAAGGTCATCCCATCGAGCGACAAAATCTTCAAAATTAAACTTTTTTTGTACGAACTGTCGGCCCAAGTTTCCCATCTTTTGCCGCTTTTCGGGGCCCATTTCATATAATTCTACTAAAGCGTTAATAAAATCATCTTTATTCAGGCGATCTTCATAGATATATGGAACTTCTTGAGATCCAATAATGGCTTTCGATGATGGTTCCAAACCAATACCAAACCATTTCTTACCATCTGTTATTTGGTCTTGAAGGCCGCCGGTCATATTCACCAATATAGGGGTGCCACACGAAAGCGACTCTAAAGTCGCCAGCCCAAAACCCTCTGCATCCGAAATATTAACTGTTACATCAGACATATTGTACATCAAGGCCAAATCTTGAGAGGATACCTTGTCCCTGGAGAATAACACCTCGCCGTGAGTTAAACCAAGCTCGTGAATAATCGCCTGCAGGTCTTGTCCATGGACATCTTTAACATCCGTATGCATTATTAAAGCTGCTTTGTCGTGTCCCACCTTATCTAAAAATTCTTTAAACCACCAAATTAGTGTACCAGATTGTTTTCTGCGCGCGTTTCTGTTGTTCCAGACACATACAAATTTCTCCCCCAAGCCTCTTTCCTTTTTAAGACGACTTATCACTTCAGGGGGTAGTGGCTTAAATATTTCATCATCAACTGCATGAGGAATATAAGAACTTTCTACTTCTGGTGCTACAGTTTGTAGGATATCGTGAGTTAATTTTGATATACAGGCCACGTGGTCGTTTGACAAGTAATATGGTCTATTAAATTTAGGATAGGGGTAATTGTCCCATACGTGATAATAAATCATAGGAACATGTGCACGCACTTCATTTTCAATTTGCCACAACCATCCCCAAAATCGAGGATCTGTCATAAACCAAAGAATATCTGGTTTTTGCTGCTGTACCATGGCTCGCACCATGTCTTTTGAACCATAACCATCGACTGGCCATATAACCCAATCTGTGCCCCATTCCTCAGTTTGTTGGGGCTCGTGCGCCGGGTGTTTGATCGCCCCTCCGAAGGATACAAACTGATATTTACCAGTTTTAAGCATTCCCTCGATTATGTATCTTGACTGTGTACCCACTCCGGAGGGAGAGAGAGGGTGATCACCAATTGTGAAAATCTTAATTTTATCTGACATAGGGGCTTCCTTTAGGGGCAGTGTTCGGTTTTATACAGTTTGCAAGGATAAGGCTTAAAGCAAGAGAGCCTATTTTTAATGCTTACCCTTTTAGAGATATTATAAATGGCTTGGTATAAAAGTTTAAGAGCGTTTTCAGTTTTTTTCTTGCCGCTCGTAACTCTAAATATTTCCACACGGTCTTTTTTGGCCGTTCTTTTTAACAATGCAAAGTGAGTTTCAACATTTTTAGGATCAATTTTGTGTTTTTGACAGAAAAAGTGCTTATAGAGAGTCAATTGATACGTCACTATCTTTTCGGCCTTTCGCCGAGAGTCCCAACCCCAGGAACACGTCTTCCAGTCAAACAGATGATAGGTATCCCCTACTTTCACAACCGCATCCACGAAACCTTTGAAATTGATATTGAAGTTCTCAATTGGCACATAGAGCATTTCTTCCGAAGAGAATACTTCATAATCACCGAAGTAATCTTCAAGAGCATCTTCTACTTCCGCCAAGATCGCAGTACCAGCAGTTCGCATTGTTTCTACATTTGCCCCATTTACCTCAATATTTTTTTCCATCAATTCTTGGAGTTTCTTATCAAAGCCAATCTGGAATACTTCTGCCTCATCGATGTCTTCCTTCAGGAGTTTTTTCTCGCAAACATCGTGAATTGCTGTGCCAAAAGCGGTATATTCATTACCTTCAAACTTGGCAACCTTTTCAATCCAAGACTTCTTATGATAATGAGGGCACGAAACCCAATCTTTTAATTCTGAGTATGATATGTGTTCACGCTTCGGCATTTACTATTTCTTCAATCTTTCTGTACAAGACGGGGCTTATGTCTCGCACTTTCCGCGGACTATCCAAAAAATACTTTTCAAATCCGTTTGCAAAATACTCTTGAATAGAGGTGGCACCGTATGGGGATACAAATAATCCCATTGTTATAGATAATAGAGTAGGATAACCCACTTCATTGGCAAGAAACTCATCAAACTTTTTATTATATTCAGTATAAGAGTATAAAACAGGATTAATATGATATCCTTCTGCTGTGAGTATGTGATAAAGCCTCTCTCTTTTACCTTTAAACTCTTGGATTAAACTATCGTCATATATCTGCCACGCAAATTGATTTTCTAAAGAGTGTGCAACTTCATGAACAAAGTTTTCTATCATATCAAATACTGTAGGCTCAGTAGCCGTCATATAAATCCCGCCATTCATAAAAGCCGCATTTCGATCTTGTAATTCTTTAAATTTTCCAATATATACTACATCAACATTATTTAATAAAGTAGGAGACATAAATTCTTCTGCTTCTACGCAAAAGGTAGGGATGTCAACGCTTTCTTCCGGAGTGGCCGTGACGAATACGGGAACATTGTGTATATAATATTCCATTATTTTGATATTGTATTTTCTAGATCGTCCAAAGCCTGTTGATATCCTCTAAGGAAGTTTTCTTCGGCGATGGCCATCAAGAACTCTGGGAACTCTGCGGCAAAGACCTGAATAGCCATATCAACTGTTACGTCTTCTTCGGCCTCTAGCCGCGTTCCAATATAGTTTACAATCAGCTGTTTTAAACCAGTATTATCTTCTACAGTATTTTCTAAATCGGGGTTTTCTAATTCCATTTTAATCTCACAAATTTTCTGCAGCGAAGGTTGCAACTTTTGATCTCTCGCCCTTGTTCAAAGTAATATGAGATGCTAGTTCAAATTTTTTAAATTTTTCTACAGCATGAGTTAGTCCGTTGGTTGTAGCGTCAATATAAACATTATCAATTTGTTCTACGTCACCAGTTAACACGATCTTTGTACCTTCTCCCACTCTTGTTATTATAGTCTTTAATTCGTGAGTTGTCAAGTTTTGAGCTTCATCAATTATCATAAAAGCGTTTGAGATTGAGCGTCCACGGATATAAGTCAATGCTTCTATCTCTATTGTACCTCTTTGGAGGTAAATGTCAAGTGTTAATTTGTCATTTCCCATTAAAAATTGAAGGTTATCTTGAATTGGCATCAGCCACGGTGACATTTTCTCTTCCATAGTTCCCGGTAAAAATCCTATGTCCTTTCCTAGGGGCTGCACTGGCCGAGAAACGATTATGCGAGAGTAACGGCTCTTGGCCTCGTCTATAGTTTGTTCAAGGCCGGCTGCAATTGCACAGATTGTCTTGCCGCTGCCGGCTTTACCAATAGCTGTAATTATTTCTATTTTTGGATCCATCAAGGCGTCTAGCAAGAACGATTGTTCTTTGTTTCGCGGTTTAATCCCCCATACTTTATTTTTTGCGGACATTATTTGTTGGAGGGGGTGTACTTCTGTGGTAAAGCGGGCAAGTGCACTCTTTTTTTCATTAGCATTTGATACCATCATCACATATTGATTTGGGAACAAATTTCTATTTTTCAAGTAAACACTCTTTTTTTCATAAAATTGATCAATTAGTTGATCATCAGCTAAAACAAGTGAACATCCGGTATAAATATTTTCACTATTATCAACAATTTGATGATTTTGAAAATCTTCGGATTCAAGACCGATTGCATCGGCAATAACACGCATATTAATGTCACGTGATACCAGAACAACTTTTTTATTTGTTTCGTTTTTGATTTTAAGCGCTGTCGCCATGATTAAATGATCAGGTATTTTAATATCTAAATCACAGGGAAAGTCTTTTTGGGTTATTCCAGTTGCGCTTATTGCTTTTATTATTCCAAGGCCTTTTCTGATTCGAATTCCCTTGCTAATTGACCCGCGGGTCCTCAGATCGTCCCAAATTCTAATTATTTTTCTCGCTTGAAGACCAACGACATCCTGTCGTTTTTTATGTTTGTCAATTTCTTCAAAAACTTTTAGAGGAACACAAATATCATGATTTTTAAATGCATAAATACAGTCTGCATTTGTAAGATAGACACTGGTATCTAAAACATAAATCTTTTTACGACTCATATATTATTTTTTCCATACTAACTAGAATGGCTGAGAAGAATTTTCTATTTGTCAGCTGGTCTCTTCAAGTCGCCACTACATACAATTTCTATTCTACTTGGTTTGAGATTTATCTCGCCTTCGTCTGCAGTTTCTAAGGACGCCAACATCGGAGATGTGTTGATCAATTCAGAAGAACTTTGGATTTTATTTCCTCCAATACCCCATAAAAGATTAATACCGCTTGTTTCACATAAAATTATTTCCGGTGTATTATCGGTTTTCCGATCCCCGCCATTAGCAAAAAAGTTTGGTTTTATCCTTGCCAGCGCTTCACAAACCGTTCCATCTGAATCTTCTACATATGTTGTATTATATACACAAGTAAGTCCTTGAATAATCTCACATCTTTCTTCAAAGGGCATAAAAATATACCCCTTTTTCCTCATAAGCCACGCATCAGAGTTAACTATTACAATAAGTTTGCCATATCGTGATGCATCTTGCATCATACGAAGATGCCCTATATGTATGGGGTCAAAGCCCCCCGAAACACAAATTAATTTATCGTTCATTTTGTTCTTCCTTTTCTAAATATACTACATTTCCTTCTTGTTTGAACTTTTTTGTTGTATCATGATTTGAAAGGGGGCTCTCTATCTCCCATGGGAGAGACATCATTTCATAATGAGACAATATTGTTTCTATGTGGCTTAAACGACCAGAGAGATTTTTTACTATTTTTATTTGATCCGAGCGAACTCGATTAACGGCCCACAAGCTTACAAGATTAATGAGCAATGCGCCTAAAGCCGTATATATTGCTAATTCTACTGTCATATACCGACTCTATACCAAATTAGGATCATATAACAAATCATCATCTTCTTCTTCATCAGCGGTTGAATAAATTACTATTACACGAAGACCTTCCCACTGGGATGGCACCTTCTTTCTTGCTTCTGCGGCCTTTTCGCGCGATGAGGACAGCTCGCATGCGCTGATAACCAAAGTGGGCCCCAAGCCGCCCTCTTTTATTGTGTAATCAAACTCTGAACCAAATTCTATCGCTGCTTTTAATTTAAGTACATCTCTAGTATGACCATTCATTTAGTCCCTCTTTCTACGAGTTTTTTTGTGAAGCTTCTCAAATAAAAGTTTTTTCCAAAGCGCAGCTTCTATCTCTTCTTTGGGCATATTTAAGGAATACAAACCAGCGAGAATAAGGCGTATCTCTCTGTTTGAAAGGTACACGGTCTTAAGAAATGCGGGCAATTGCCTTTTATCATGATCATCAGACATTCTATAATAAATAGTTATACTTCTTTAAATTGTTTTATTGTCTCGTAAAGCAATATATTAGCAGCCTGTGATGTGTTCAAACAATACCCCACCCCGGGCATTTCTATATATACTACATCAGATTTTGCAAGAATTTCAGTGGGAATTCCAATTTGTTCGTTACCAACGACCAAGCAAATAGGGCGATCAAAATTGAAATTGTAAGAAGCCAAGGGTCTTGCACCCTCCACCAATTCCGCAGCCACAACTTGAATCCCTTCAAGCTGCATTTGTGTAAGGAATTCAGACGGCCGCGAAAACTGTTCAATTTCCACATAATCCATTAAACTTCCAGAAGAGGCCTTTAGGTAGCTGCGGGGAGGAACGTGTCCAACCACATAAAGCCGTTCTGCACCAAAGCAAGCAGCACTCCTAACCAAATACCCAAGATTATCGTCAACGCGGAAATTGATAGCGCAGAGACTAACTGGATAGGTTTTGGCAGTTTTAAGTTTTTTATCATAACGTTCTCGTCGAGTTTCCACTCTCACTTCTTGCGACGCTTTTTATTAAGTTTGGCTTTTCTCTTTTTCTTTACTTCTTTACGTAATCGCTCTGCTTCTGCTTCTGCTAACGCAGGGTTAAAACGAATTTTAACGGCATAAAAACGATTATTCACAGTTCCTTGATAATGAATCTTTACTTGTAGATCACTATCTGCGACCAGTTCGTTTCTTTTTTTATCAGCGAGTTCAAACGTTGGAAATCTTCCAACGATATTCCACGAAGGGCCCTCTGTGTGTGTTGTTGCCAGATTTTCATTCATTATTTCTTTCCTTTTCCTTTCTTTCCTTTGCTCCCCTTGGCCCGACTCTTTCGTTTCTTTTGGCCAAACTTGCGACGTCCTTTGCCGGAACCATTACCTCTGTGTTGAAATGCGCAAATTTTCATTTTGTTTCCTTCCATAAATAAGTTGCAGACTCTGGCCAATATATTTCATCGCCAGTACCTACTACTTGTATTTTATAGACTGTGATGGATTTGTCAAGCACTAATCCAATAAATCTTTTTGGATGGATAGAAGGGACATCGTTTCGGCGTGCTTCGTCAACACAAATTACGAGATCCCCTATCGTCGCTTCCTTTCTAGCCCGTCTGTGTCCCAACCGCCATATATCCATTTAGAATTCATCAAATGTTCAATCTTATTATAGTGTAAATATCCGAGGGCATGCCCTAATTCGTGTTCTAGAACAGTTTCTTTAATAGCTGGCTTCATATAAATTATAGCCCAATCTACTTCCTTAGTATCATTATTAATATAGAAGTGTGTTTCTGCCAAATCATCATCTTTCATTTCAACGCCCTGAGTGATTAAATGAATTATGATATAGCCCATTGGTGTATTACTATTACACTTATCTAATGGATCATATTTATATTGAGTTTTATAAAATCTGTGCCCCAAATTAGTCCATAATTTTATGGCCTTTTTAATAGCAGTTTTTTCAACTGGCGCATATTCACATACTATCACTATGGGGGCTCTTTTCCACGTTGCAACACGGATGGGCCCTGTTTCGATAGCTGGAACATAGCTAAAATTAGATTGATATTCGCCGGCTTCGGCGCTAGCGAATATTAACAGTATTGACACCATTATCGCCAATACAGATGTCAAACCATACAAAAATAGAACTGTTTCTGAGTGTTTTTTCTTTCTCATTACCATATTATATTTAGTTCGGAAGTAAAGTTTTATAGTACACTATTGATCTAACTACTTGATTATATTCTTCATCTTTAATCACCAATGTAATCATTTTATGATCTTCATCGTCTGGGCGCCAAATAATTTGCAACGTGTTAATACTTTCTTCCCAAAACCAGTCAAATGAATTTCCTTCATTTGTGTCTTCTGTAATATGTAAACAATCATATTTATCCCTTGTAATATAACTTATTAAATTATCATACATATCTATACCGCTGCGCAAAGTTAGATTTTCGCCGCACAAATATAGGCTATTGGCATTTTCGAGCTCCAAATATAAAAAGCCAGAAAGGAGTTCTGTTTCTACATTTTCGAAACACCTCCATATAGCGGGTTGCAATGCCCATGAAAGATCAGCAGGATCTGGCCAATAGCATCCTATATAAAAATATACATCACCGTAATCTGGCGCCACTTCAGATGGAGGATCCTCCTTGCAAGCACATAAAAACAATAAAAATATTAATAAATAAGCTCGATACACCCTATAGTAGGTAGAGGCGAGTCCTATAAACCGGAATCAACGGTGTCGATTTCTGCGTCCGCAGTTTCAAATAAAGCTTTAATCTTTCCGCCAAAAGTCACTGTTATAGCAATACAAACTACAGCAATAGCAACCAGAATAATAACATATTCAGTCATCCCTTGGCCACCTTCATCTTTATGAAACTTAGATAATAAATTACCCATAATAATAATACTCCTTAAAGTAACTATTATATCTTAAAAGCTTCAGCATTGCAATTTTGTGATCATTTTATTGCGGAAATTTGGTGGAGGTGGTGGGAATTGAACCCACGTCCAAAGTATTTATCCTTCAAGTCATTCACAAGCTTAGATTTGTTTTTCTAAACAATCAAAATAGTCAATTTTTTTATCGCAATCATTGACAAAAGCGAATCTCTCTGCTAAGCTCTTCTTGGACACTTGGTATGAAGAGCAACCAAGGATTAAGCAGCTAAGGCTAAATCGTAATCTGCGTTATTGGCAGTTATAAGTTTTGGAAAAAGATTAATGTGGTTATCCCAATTACACAGCTTGCACTCATATACAGACTCATTACCTTGTCGAAACCTGTCACCCCCCTTATTTTTTCCTTGACATATACTATCATATCAGCTATTCTAAATCATCACTATAAGAACTTCTAATGTTATATTTTCTCTTTAAAGCTTTAAACGTTTGTAAACTAATTCCTAATACTCTAGTAGCCTCTTTATTAGTATTGGTGATACTAATTACTGAATTATATAGTGCTTCTTTGGTGACATCGACTATATTAGACCAAAGATTAAATCCATATAGCTTGCCATTGGTCAGACGGCTTGCGCATTCCAACTTAAGGCCTATAATTTCTTCCAAGGTTAAAGCAGAAAGCATTATCTCAAATGCTTCGTTAGATTTTCCTTCTTTTCTCAATTTATGTGAAAGCGATAAATCTTTGCAAAACCCTAGGGAATCTGATTTCCTGGGTTTATTCATCTATAATAAATTTTTAATGATATCGTCTAAATTTAAATGTTTAATGACTTCTTGTAATTCAATATTTGCTATTTCTTCTGCTGCGTCGACGTCTTCTGGCTGCGGTACATTGACTTCAGCATCTTCAATTCCTGCAGGGATTTCTGGTTCGTCATCTAAATCATTTTCATACACATCAGCATACAGGAATAAATTTTTGAGTAAGTACTCTTCGAAGGGGTCTCTATCGTCGGGATCATCTAAACCATCAAATATTTTCAGTGTTGTTTTTTCAACATTTTTTAAATCAGTATATGCTTTATTACGACCAGTTTTATCTAAGCCTGGAACAGTAATCTCTTCCTTTTCCTTTTCTTCCTCTGATTTTTCTTCTGGCTCTTCTATATCGATGAAAGCCGGATCATCTTTAGGATTATCACTAATACCTATATCAATATCCTCAGAAAGATCAATGGACCCTCTTTCGTTTCCTTTTGCTGCATCTAGCTCTTGGTCGGCTTCTTTGCGCTCTTCTTCGGGCGCTAGCATTTTCTTAAGACCCGACAACCAATGTGCTAAATACGAGTCTCTTTGTTGTTTCTTAGATGTTAAAGCTTTATACCCGCGTTCGAACACAGACAAAAGGTTTGTGTTTTTAAATAAATCTTCTAATGCATTAAGGCCCGAGTTATCATGGATCGCGGCTGTCGAAACGGCTGATTGGGCTTCTCCAATAAGCTCTCGTATGACAATGCGCAATTCTTCTTCTTGGCTCTGCTCGGCTAAAATCTTATTCTTGCGGTGGCCCTTAACAATCTTAATTGCCTTGCGAACATTCTCACGCAACATTAGTTCATTTGCAAATTCTGTACGATCAATCATTCCTAGCCCACCGTTATACCTAATAAATAGTCAGCTACTTCATTAACTAGCTGTTCGTTTTGGTTATCTTTTCTAGTTCGGCGTCGCCTAGAATCCATATGACCCGTTACTGAGGGCGCCGTACCGGGGGGCCCACCAACTACAGACATTTCTTCTAATGTACCACCCAACGTAGCAAAAATTTCTCTAGCACCGATTTCATCTTCATTATAAAACTCTGGCAAGAAAAGTTTAAACGTTTCAAAATCATTTTCTTTAATTGCTTTCCTAAAATTCGTTGCGCTCAAATCATCGTCGCCCGCACCTGACGAGACATCAGCAGCTAATGTTAGAAGTTTTCCTTCTTCATCTAATCCTTTTAGGACTGTTTTTACCATATCCCCGTAGCCGAGATCCTTTTTACTATAAACTACTGCGATAGTAGGGGTTTCTTCGCCCCTATAAACGTCTTGAGCAATTTTTTCAATCGGACTATATGTAGTGATGATTTCTCCATCTTTGGCACGCCTTCGCGGTTTCCCTTCGGAGTCTATGGCCACAAGAGGTTCGGTAATTGCAAGAACATCCACATCTTTTCCTTGCAACGCTGGGTCGTTTTTAAAGTACTGATCCCAAACACCAGTAGCCATCTCTAAGGTGATACCCTCACGACCAATTTCATCCGGCTTTTTACCTGCCCTACCGGTGACGACTCTAATGGAAGAGTTCGGAAAACGCTGTGCTGCTTGGCGAACAATGCTTAAGTGGCCTCGGTGAGGAGGCTTAAATCCACCTGGGATGTATACAATAGCCGGCTCCTCTGTGTTAGATTCTGTCAAAAGTATTTCAGTATAAGTCAAACCCTCAGCCCAGCTGAGAGGGTGCTTTCTGGTTTCTTCTACGTACAAAATGGTTTTCTTGAGCGCTTTCTTACCATCTTCAGGAGATGGAATCAAAGAAGTGAGAGGAGTTCCGGCCATAATTAACTTTGCAATGGAATCATCTAGCATCACAGATTCCTGTTTGTTGTTCCGGTTAATGGTAATATGGCCTTTAGGAGAAACGTTATGGAGTTGTTTTTTCCATTCTGTGAGTGTGGCGGTGGTGGAATTATAATCCGAGTCCCAAACAACTGTTAAATTTTGAAGATTTTCCTCTCGTATGGCATACACACCTTGACTTCCGGCAACAATAAATTCTCCGGTTAGTTTAAATGTATTGCCGGTAATTTTATCACCAAAAGGCATTCCGGCATTAATGACAACCCCTTCGTGATCCACTGCGCTGCCAAACTTATCAACCTTGGCTTGTAAAGATTGTTTAACAGTATTTCCCAGCCTTCTAGCTGCTTCATAAAAAACGGCGCCGTAAACCGCCTTTTCACAATCAGCCATCTTGCCATTAAAAAGACATTCTGAATTTGGCCCAAGTGGTACGAGCTCGGCCAAAGGTGTTTGTAAATCCACTAACTGCTTGTGTATTTCCTTTGTAAATGGTCCTTGTTTAGAACCATCAACCAAAGTAATGTCCGGTTTATAAGGAAAGTTAATGGCTATATCTAACCATTCTTTAAGCGGCCTTGTAACAGCATTTTGATCGTTGATTACAAATGTAAGATTACTATTCAGTGTAGCTTCAATATTCTTTTCTAATTGCTCGATTGCTTTTTCGGTAGCAATATTAATTTCTTCTTCTGACGCGTCAGTTGCAATATCGTGATCTACTCTTATTCCCAAATCTCCGGGGCCCAATACTGAGAATCCTTTGGGGGCAAAGGCGCCGGCGAGGTCTGCTAAATCATCCAAATCTGTTTTGTCAAGTTTTACAGGAGTACTTACATCAGATGATACTTTTGTAAAGGTATTACCGTCATCATCAAGGGCGGTAACCGTAGGCCTTTCTGCGCCAGGTCTTATAACAATACCTTTTCTCTCAACTTGATAATATTGACTGATATTCAAAAAAGTTATTGAATCAAATGAATAATAAATTGCATTTGCTCTTCCCATTCCTGTTTCGAGGTCAATATCGTCTGCCTTGCGCTCAATATATTCAATATTAATAAATTTGGTAGAATCAGGATTACCTTCCTTATCAATTAAGCCCAATCTTTGCAGCAATTCCCACATTCTCTCAGGATTCGACTTATAGGCCTTATCCATCATATTTATTAGACCAGCAGATGAGTTGGCTAAGCCGGCATTAAACTTAACTTCACCACTTTTCATTACTTTCGTAAATCTTTGCTTAATTTTATCTAAGGTGACACCATTTACATCTAACGGCGATTGAGATGCTCTGTCAACAGCAAACTGAATGCCATCTTTTCCTTTGCGAACAACTTTAATAGCATTATTGCTGCCATCTAGTTTCAAGCTGGATGCAGCCCCGCTTGTAAATTCTTCCGAGCGTAAGTAATTTGGAATTGCCCTGAAAAGAGCTATTATATCTTCGCCGGTTTTAACTTCATCCAGGTCGTGTGGATGACGCATGTGCCCACCAGAACCGCCCATTTTCTACCCCTTATTTTCTTCTAGAACCTGAACTTGTTCCTCAAGAACATTAACCCGCTCTTGCAACCGCTTGCTATGCCGACGCACTTCTCTCAAACTCTGCTTGGCTATTTCAATTCTGCGCTCATCGGTGCGAGACCGTGGAGTAAGACATTCGAGAACTTCAGAAACAGATTGAATATAGCTAGCAATGCTTGGAGATCTAGATTCGCCAAGCAAAAACTCTCTTGTCATGCGTCGCAGGTCGGTCATTACTTCCCGTCAGGCTTTACAGATGCGGCCTTTTTTCTACCTCGTTTGGGCGCAGGTTTAGCTGGAGCCTCTACTTTGGGCTCTTCCTCAACCTTTTTAGCAGGCGGGTTCTCTTTTACTACAATCCAAGGAGCTCCCATTTTTACTCTCCACTTCGTTTTGCTTTGGCACTTTTCCGCGAGCTTTTTGCTGCTGCTGCAGCCGCTGCTTCCGCTTCTTCTTTGGCCTTGGCTTCTGCTGCAGCTTGAAGTTCAGCAGCACGCCCGGCTTCAGCTTCTGCCGCCGCGGCCTCTTCGGCTTCTCTTAGGGCAGCCAGCCTTCTTCGTCTAATATGTGGTGCAACCATCTTATTTATTCTCCATTTTAATTCTCTCGATAACTCTATGAGTTAATTCTTTTGCTTCACGGACTGAAATCTTGCGTGAGATAGATTCTTCTCGCTTCTTACCACGCTCGTCCTTGCGGTAATAGGTGGACTCTTCAAGTTCATCCTCTTCAAGCGGCCCACCGCCCTCTGGAGGGCCACCGCCACCCATCGCGCTTTCAATAGCTTCTTTGGCCGCGGCCATTCCGGCAGCAAATGCCTCTTCCGGAGAAAGTTCGCTGATATCCGTCGATTCACCGCCTTCTTCGGAAGGACAACCCCCTTCATCGTCGCCACCGCCATATATATCATGACTATATGTGTGGTCTTCTTCAAGCTCTTCCTTCGCTCTACGAGTTTCTTGACCTTCCTGCCATTGAGCAGCCGCCCGAGCGGCCCTCTTCTCGTCCCTGGCCTTCTTCTTTGCAGCCTCCGCGTCACGCATACGTTGCATCGCCTCGCCAGAAGTCACCCCCCATTTTTCGGCGTATTTGCCCAGAGGTTCCCCGGCCTTCTCCCTCCTCGCTCGCTCGGCGGCATGCCGCCTCTTCGCCGCCATAGGACCTCCCTGTTCCTTGACCGGTTTTAACTCCTCGGTGCCCTCTTCCTCGGGTTCGGTGATCTCTCTTCCTTCCTTAAGCAGTCCCCACTTCTTCATCAACTTGGTGTTGATTTCATTGTTTTTCCATTCTTGCAATGACATTTTCGGCTCTCCTGATATTGTAAAGTCAATGTGGACTTCAATTTTTCCTGTCTTAATTAGATCTTCAAAATCCCTAAAGATTAAATTACCTTTAGTATAAGCTTCTCGCTCCATTTTACGTAAATGTGGATCTCGCTGCGCATACCCAACATCGGTGTCTTTGGCGCACACTGCATTGCCGTTTGCGGAACCCAGTTCCCACCCCGCTGCGGCACATCTTCCGAAATCACCTCGACAGTTTTGTGCGTGATGTACTAACTCGTGTGATAATGAACGCATTATATCTTTTGGATGTCTGCCATCTATATATAAAGCAATTTCATAATTTTGAGGATCATAGTAGGCGGTCTTACCCAACAGTACCGCAGCATTATCATTATCACTTTCAAATTTAATCGTAACAGGCTTATCAAAACCTAACTGCTTTTGAGAATAAGGAAAAAAGTTGCTTACGAACTGTTCTAAATGAGATACATTCGCATCTGAGTTATTAACACATTTATGCATTGTTTATTAAATAGTTTAAAGTAGCAGAAACAGCATTCCCCATAGATGATAGAGACATACGGCAATATAAATAAAATTTAGACCCAATAAGGTATTAAGTATAATTTTACGAAAACGCCTTCGAAAAAAATAAAGAATGGAAATTCCGCTAAAGCTAAGGCTTAGCTTGACAAAGATAAATAAAAAAGAAGATTGTTTAAAGTAGAAGTTCATTAGGGGGTTAGCTTCAGTGGCCAATCCAGAATGAACCCAATAAAGTGTAGCGATTAAATCAACGAGAATCAAAATAGTCAAAATATATGCTAAATTGACTACTTTTTTCATTTTATTCTCTTTTGGACATTTCCTTACAGATTATATCAGCAACCGAACATGCTTGTAGCACTTTTGGTTGTTTCCAAAAAGGAATTACGACGTGTAATAACATTGCCAGACCAGATGCCAGCAGTAAAGCAGCAAGCTTAACAGATCTTACTGTGTGCGACAGCCAGCCTTCGCCTTTTAAATGTTCCCAGCTCCACATTTTATATTCCCTGCGGCGGATTTTGCTTATCGTAAATAATAGCCTTAAAAACTTCTTCTAATGAACCAGCAGCACTCTTAATGGCGCCAGCAACATGGGGCGCCAATTCTTCACCATCTTTTAACATATCGTGCAACTGTTGTGCCTGTTGTGCCATATGAAATAAACTTTGTCTGGCTAAATCAACTGGCTCGTGAGCGTGTTCTTTTTCGTCGCGACTTGCTTCTTCATAACTATAGGCCCCCTCTGTGCTTGGCGCCTCAAGAAGCATGGAGTGAGATTTCTTTATTTCTTCGGTGATAAACTCTTTTAATTTATTGCGTGTAATTTTCATTAGTTTTGTCCTCTATCGTTCCTTTCGAAGATCTGCTAAGACCGCGGCCAAAGCTATTTTAATATCATTTGGTTTCAAGTTCGTCTTCGCGTTGTCGATGAAACTTGCTAAATGTTGGACAAACTCAGCCCGAGTGTCAATTTTGGCTCGCGCAGCCTCGAGTCCCGAGCTCCTATCCTCTAGGTCTGCCAGCCTGGCCACATCTGAGTGAAGTTTCCCCCCATTAGCCTCATCCAAATAATTGGCCCCATAGACACCGCCTCCAATACCAAGTCCGCCGCCTCCAGCATAAGCACCAGCAATCGAAGAATATCGCTGCTGACCCGGCGGCGGAGCTACCACTCGGTCCTGCGCATGCGGGTATGCTCCCGATTCTTCCAAGCTATTCAGGGCCCTTCTAAGGCACGTGGTGGCCTTGAAGGCCTGCTCAAAGGCGCGGTCATATACGGGCTCGTCAAGAGCCTCTACGAGCTTCTCCGTGGCTTCTCTTGCCACTAATGCAAGCTCATAGAGTTCGTTTGTTTTTGGGTCCCCCTCTTCTTTTGAAGGATCTGCGGCCGGCATACGATGTGGCACGCCTTCTGGACCAGATGGTTCCATAATGTTAAGATCTTCAGATATCGCCTCTTCAACAAGAGTTTTGAGTTGTTCGTAATCTATGCTCATTTTTTGTTTCCGGGCTCCCATGGGCCACATTTCCCTGCAGCCTCATCCCATGGCAAACCTTTAGCAGCACAACTTTCCCTGGTGTCACCATACGCGTCACCTTTGTCGAATTCTGAAGGCATCATCTCATCCAATAAAGCAGACACGTCAAGATCAAAGAATTCTTGAGCCTCTTCATTAGTTAAAACTACTTCAACTTCTTCTCTAATAATCTTTAAAAGTTCTGACTTCTTCATATCATAGTCTCCTGCGCATAATTAATTAGTTACCAATTACAGCTTTTAACTCTTCAATCGCACTGCCTGGTGATTCAAAATTATACTGAATACCAGTACCGCCGGCACCTCTGAAGCTATCTAAAAACTTTTGACGGTCGTCAAGTAAAATATTTAGGTCATTTTCTGCTACGGCTCCTTGTGATATTAGCTGTAAGAGTCGGCCCCCCTTATCTCGACTTATTTCGACCCCGGCGAATTCTCTATCTGAGAAATTAGCGGCAATCCAATCTTTTTTGGCATCTTTGGAAACCTCGTCTACTTGTGCTGACAAAATAAAAACTTTATCGGCCAAGCCAAATGCGGTCTCTACTAATGCATCTGCTCCGTCGAGTTTCTTCATGTCCAACCATAGCTTTTTATTATCTAACAGAGCCTTAAACACATAGTCACTCATAATTTTTTCATCAGGGCTATATTCTTCGCCGTACTGAAACTTGATTTCTACGCGATCATAAAGTTCGTCTATTTCTTCAGGAGAAAGATTCATGCTTTGGAGTTTTCGTAGTACTGCTCTGGAACTTTTAGATGTCGGATGAACTTCTTCGGGTGCTGCGGTATAAACATTTTTTATGTATTTTTTCAATGCGCTTGGAAAATCTACCAAAACGCCATCCATGTCAAGAAAGATATTAACCTTAGGTTCTTCCTCTTCCTTTAAATACTTTCGCCAGTTTTCAAGTAGGAGTTTCACCAGCCACCATCCCCCGGATCAGAACTAAATACTGAGGAGTCAATAATTTTGAAGTTACCGCCCTTGTCAAATCCAATATTGCCTTTGCCCAGTTCAAACTTATCAATCTCAAATTCGTGCATTGCTTTGCTTAGTTCTTGGTAAGCTCGGCCTGCAACGGGGGGCAGCACTTGTTGAAGCAACTGCGCCCGGGCTTCGGCTGTCGCTTTAGATTCGACTTCGTTAATCGGTCTGTCGGCGCGAAAAGATGCCATAATCATCTTCATGACGTGAAAGGGGTCTGCCGGATTAAACTGCAGTTCATCAGCGACTTTTAATAAAGCCTCCTGCTCTTTGGGAAAAGATTGATCCAAAACTTTCTGCATTTGACTTGGCCAAGTGATTGGGCGAGTTTTTTCCATAACAACCCACGAGAAGTCGTCAGCATGTGCATATGCCTTTGGAAAAATGAATGGGTAACGTTTTGCTGTCTCAAAGTCGTCCTTGTTCATCTGCATTTTATAGTCGTCAGGGTCATGAATAACTTTGATGACATATTCAGGGTCTCCAACGGGCTCATATACTTTGCGAAAAGAGCCACCTCCGATCTTTTTGAAACGATCAGATTCCACGATGGCTTGGATTTCTTTTAAGTCATCGGTTGCTTGGATTTCTTTAAGCCACGGGAAATGCTCCGCTTCTCCTTCTGTTATATACTTTCGCCAGTTTTCAAGTAGGAGTTTCATCCTGCTCCCCCAAACATTCTTTGGAATACCTCTGGGGTTTCTGGATTATCTAGATCTAAGATTTTTGCTTTTATGGTTTCGACCTTTTGATCTATCGCTTTTTGAAGACGATGATTTCCATCTAGAACAAATCGGTATTGTCCTCCGCTCTTTACGACGATAACTGGATACTCTAAACTTGCGGCTGCTACTCTTTCTGCTCCGCGTGTTGGCAAAGGCGGCAATTGTTGCGAGAGTTCTAAAACATTAATATCAACAGTTTCATCTCCTAAATAATCAACCACATCTCCGATTGTAGCCTTCTCATCATCAGTTTCCCACGATGTATCACGCCAATCTTCTGTTATATACTGCCGCCAGTTTTCAAGTAGGAGTTTCACTAGCTAAAATCTTCTTTATTTCTATGCTTCTGCCTTACTTTCTCACTGATGGGAATAGCTTCCCCATCGCCATCAATACGCACAAAGGTCATTTGCGTGCTCACAACGCTCCTCTGTGTTCCATTATAAACCGAATGCCTTCTTGCTTCCATATTTAATGTTAACGAAGTCTTTCCGACCTTTTCCACTTCCCCATAGATTTTGATTATTTGTCCTGGTCTCGCTGGTTTCTGAAATGTGAGACCCGCAATATGTTTCGTTACCATGCGTGGTGTGTCCGCTACCTGAGCGGCGTATGCTGCCGCGGCTTCGTCAAGCCATGCCAACATTACTCCGCCAAAGAGGTTGCCGTGATATCCTATATCTTGCGTTTTAATAAAGTGTGTTGAAATAAGTTCCACTAATACCACCTAACTGATTCAAACCCTTGAAGGTTACTAAAAAAATCGTCTATGATCGATCTGTCTTCTTCGCTATATTGTTGGCTCGGCGCAACGATGATTTTGTCATTGCCTAACTTGTCTCGGCGATCTTTTTGATATTCTACATGTCCTACAGGCATGAGAAGTTCATCATCTTTTGTTGCCGAGGGCACGATAATTAAATCCCAACCCATATTGTCTGCGGGATTTATTATACCAGGATATTCACCATAATCAAAGGGTAAAGCTACTTTTTCTGTACGTCCAAACCCCTTTTTACTTCCTTTGGGATTATCTATGTGAATTTCTTGATGAGGGGTTTGGGTGAGAAAATCAACCATTTCCTCACGCGTTGGAACCACTGATGGTTCGTCCACCGCGAACTTACGCCACGCTTCAAGCAGGAGTTTCATCGCCTCTTTTTAAGCCTTATGCGTATCTTTCTTCGTTTCTTTGATTCTTTGATTGGTAGCTTCTCTTGTGGTTCAGCCGCGGCAGCTTTTTTCTTGCTCGCTTGATTTACCATGGCTATCACCTCCTCGTCGAAAGACATCCCTGGATCCAAGAACTCATGCTGGTACATCAATGGCACCCACCACTTAGGGAGCCAGTCAGCGGCCGACATTTCTTGATAGTCTGGTTTACTATGATAAGAAACTCTTTGGAAGGGATCTCCGCTATAAGACATCGCCATATCCTGAAACTTGTTTATCATGTTCGGAATCAGATCTTTTAGGGCGCCCCACAAACTGCGTAACTCTCCGCGGAGGTGTTGGGGCAAAAAGAAAGGTGGAGGGTGTACTTCGTCCTCTTCGCGTGTAATCGGCTGCTCGCCGGCCCGGGCTTCTCGGTATCGGAAACTTGTAATATAGTAAAGGTCTCCTGTCCGTTGATTGGCTATGTCATTCGTCTTAGGATCATATGCCACTATTTGGCCCTGGTGAAGTCCATCGAGGAACTCGTTCAGATCTACGATCCACACCCCTACCTGCTCGGCATTTACAGTGGCGATGTTAAAAACACCTGGTAGAGTTGCCTGGCGACTTAACGAGGAAACTTCGGCCTTTGCGTCAGCTAGCATGGCCCTAGGTGCGTTCATGTTTGTAGCCAGTGATAATAACTCTTTTAGAGGTGTTTGCGTGAGCTTCATGTTAAGTGTATTTCGCATCAATGCAATCTTTTTCTCTTTTTGAATGCGGGTCTGCGCAGGTTCTATGGACCCCTGGAACACTTCCCTGGCGGCATCGCGTATAATCTCCATTGCCTCTTGACGATCCAGGTACTTTAAAAAATACTCTATTTCTTCCATCCCGGCTTCATCAACGTCCTCGCCAATATCCAACTCTACTTGAAGGAAGATTCTTGCTGCCGACCAGTCGTCTTTCCAGCTTTGATCCAATCGCCATACAGCTCGCGATGGTATCAGAAGTCCAAGCGTATCTTCTTCTTCACGCTCCATGCCTGGAAGGTTCAATTGCTGCTCGGCATATTTTTCAGCCTCCGCGAAGAGACCTCTTATTTTAGGTATGAAAGCAGCGGTAAACTCCTCAGATTTGCCAGTATGTTTCCAATCAGTGAAAACCTTGTCTAGCTGCATTCCGGGCGGTAGTTCGCCAACGAAGATGCCGGGTCGATATTTGTATGGAGCGCCACCAGCTGCCAGTTCGGGAGTGTCGAGGCGTATGCTAACGCTGCCGCCGTCGTCTACATCAATGTCCCAAAACTTAAAGTCGTCGGGTTCTGACGCGGCAAACTTATCGACTGGGAGTGGGGCCATATAGCCTTCGTTTATAAGGGTGCGTCGCAGCGCTGCGCGGATCTCGTCATAGTCGTCGTCCCACTCTCTTTCCACATACTCGGCATAGCTATCTAATCCGTTGGGGGTGGGCTCATAGTCGTCTCGGCTAATATCAAATCTAAAAGACACATCATGCACGCCCTGGTAGCCGGTTTCGAATGTGAGTTCGTCAAAATATTTATACATGCCGCGCGAATCCATTTGGTTTCTAAGTTCTTTTTCAAAGTCTCCAAGTGTTCGCCAGTCTTCTAGTGATGTTACTTCATATTCGGCGCCTGCGTCATCTCCAAATAGGTCTTCATCAAACCCAACTTGAAACTGTCCAGTATAATACATATGAGGGTGCTGTGGATCATCGCCCTCGTCGACTTCACCCCACAGAGAAGAGTGTTCCCAGCGGCCATTATAAGTTTCCAGCGTCTCCTCCATCTGTGCTTCCCACGCCTCAATAACGGGTGGCTCTTGGTCTTCTTCTGTTGTGTTAGTTACGTTCTTCGTTTGATAATCAGGATCGGTTCCGGACTGAGTAAAGAACTTATTAAGAACTTCTCCATCGGAGTCTTTGTGGTCGGTATACCAGCCACCGAAGCGTACCCAGTCGCCTATATCCGGGAAGTCGCCTTCTTCATAGTTGTCCTCGTACATTTCCTTTTGCTTATCCCAGGCCCACTTCTGTACAGCTTTGTCCCACCCCAGTACTTTCATTGCAGGAGGATATACTTTAAGCGAAGGAATAGCCCACTGGTCTCCTGTACGCTCATCTAAGAACTGTCGGAGTCGGAGTCGGTTGATTACTTTGAGTCCTTTGATATTGCGTTGAGCATCAGAAAATATCTCTTGGCCGTCGTAGTCTGATATATCCTTCTTGGTAATCGTATCTTCAACGTCTGCATCATAACCATGTGGTGCATCAGTTAAAAACTTGTCTAGTTGGTTTGTACTGACCAAATAAGCAATGGGGCCGGTGCCTTTGGACTCGGCTATGGCGCAGCTTTCATAAGCGCCGCCTTCTTGGTGACAGTGTCCGATTTTTCCCATTTCTCTTTCAAGCTCCATGTCCCCCATCCGAATGACATCGCGAGGGTCTCGGGAAATAATGATAGATTGTTCGTCTAATACATCTGCATTCGCCGGATCTTTCAACATGGTTTCAAGTTGCTTCCAGTTTCCAGCTTGTGTATATAACGTTTGATTTTTGTCCCACCATTTTTTAAGGTCTGCGGGGACGCCGGGTCGTGCGGTGTTCATCGCGGCGATGCCAGGATCTTTCACCCCCTCTGCATGCCGCTCGGCAAGGTGGTTAACAATTTTAGATATAGATGAGGTTCTGGTTTTCTGGATTTTTTCGCCCTTTCTGGGGCCTTTGGGGATAGTTTTGCTTGTGGTCTTATCAAGGCTTAACTTAGCTACCTCGGCTTCTACTTCGTATACTTCTCCGCCGGCCCGTCTTTTCTTTTGTACAACTCTTTCAATAGGAAAACCGCGGTATGGGACGTTGCCCGAAGGAGACTCCCCCTTAATCGGGAGCTGGTAGTTCTCATTCCAGAGGATATAAGCAAGTCGTTGTATATTTTTATCGTCTTCGTTCTGGGCTGGAATGACTACGCGCATCTTGCCGTCGAAAAGATCGTTCCATGGCAATGCCTCTTCTAGTGGTATACCACCACCCCCGGTGACGGCGTCGATCCAAGTTTCGACATTATCCATGAACCCTTCCGTTGCTTCTCGGAGGCGCTGCACACGATTTACTTTTGATTGGGGCCTTTGTTTGGATTCTTTGGAGAAGCTTTGCCACTCATTAAGCCAGCTGTTAGATCGGAGTTTCATTCGTATTTCTGTGCGTGCCCTTCGGTGATTAGTTGTTGGTTAATGCTTCCGCTGCTAATAAATAGTTCTCCCAGGCATCTTCCGTATTTTCCAAGACCATGAGATGATAAAATAAACTCATTATTGCATACTGCAAGTATTTCTTTTAGTCGTTCTTTGGCCGTCAAGCCTTTTTTCTTTTCTTCTTTGTTTCTTGTGCATGTTTCGGGAGTGTCAATACCGTAGAGGCGTATACGCTTCTTAACCCATGTACCAAAACCTAAATCAATCAGAGCATCAACGGTATCACCATCGATCACTCTTAGAAGTTTGGCATTATAGACATAACTAACATTCGCCATATACTTTCCACAACTCAATAATCTCTTCATACAGCGATTCGTTAATATCTTGGAGGGCCTTATCTAAATGTTTTAAGGACTTGGGCGTAACATGGAAATTAGTGTTAAAATCAGAGTCCACAGCTTGTTTGTCATCTTCATCATCATAAAATATAAATTCGTCCATTAGTGAAACACATCCTCATCTGTTGCGGGCCCCATATAGGGAGTAATACCTCCTTTTGTCTCCGTATTGTGGGCTTTTAATATAATATCGTTTGTTTTCATATCGACATAGAGAGAGATATAATCAGTTTTAGATATACTCGTAAAATCACTCTCAGTAAGCTTAACGGTACCGTTCTTTTTAACAATTGTTGTAAGGAGAGTGGTAAGGTACTGAGAGTCAGAAAGATACTTGCTCTTACCGGGCTTGAATTTGACACCATCAGGTGTTTCACGCACTTCGCTTTCTAATCCCTCTTGGGCTGCTTCGACGAGGGCATCCGTAAAGTTATTAATTGACTTCTCGAGCCTCTCTTCGGCCTCGTTAAACTTTCTAGTTCGATATTTCCAATAAAGATATACAGGAATGCCGCCGGGGATGATAATAGCAATTGCAATAAGAAGATAATCTAATATGGACATGGCGTATACTATAAATAGGCCTCAAAGTCCAAAATTTTTTCCATATTTTTTTCCTTTCTAAGCACAAGCAGCAAACCCAGCATTATACGCTATATACTAGCCGCACATTGGGAGCGTTAGCTCACTCCTTTCCTTCGGGTATGGGCGCTTTATTTGATTTGCCGGCATATGCATCCGCATACCATCCATCGCCTTTAAGGCGGAAGGACCCAAGAGATATTTTACGCTCCACTTCATGATCGCACAAAGGGCAAGTAGGCGGAGGTTCTTTCAACCCCACAAGCTCTTCGAATTCATGATCACATGAACCGCAGCGGTATTCATATATTGGCATATGCTTATTTTACCATATGGTGGTAACGACTTTTATGCCGCATGCAATTATTATTGCCGTGCAGCTCCAAAACGTCGCAATTTCTATGCGAGAGTTAAACATGTAATATCCCCTTTACGGGAATAACTAGTTTCCAGCTCCGCAAATGTATGCGTACTTATTTTGGATCCGGCGGAGGACTGAGCTTAAGCGACCACTCTCCGTATTCACTCAGTGCTGTAATAGTATATGATTGTTCGTCGACATACAACGACTTAACGAGGGCATCGTCTTGCGCGCGCCGGAGCATCTCGGCTATGTTGTGGAACAGCGCATGCTCATCTATGGATATCCGTTTGGACATGGGTTAATTCTCCTCTCTCTATATGTCGTATATAGACGGTACGCGTATATCTGGAATATTATCCTGGAATATATTGTAGCCTCGCATATCTCTATACTCCCTTCCCTTACCATGGTACAAAGCGAAACCGAACAGGGAAGGCATGCTCTTTACCCTTCCCTCTATGTGTACTATAACTCTCCTAAAACTCTCAAAAATGGTAGCCGCGTTGAAAACGTACTAAGTCGCAACCAGAGAGCAGGCATATCGCCATACACATACATCCCGGCGCCGGGGGGGGTGGGGGCGTCTTACCTTCTTTGTCTTTACTATATATATTTCTTAATAGTAGTGTTCTCGACAATAAGTCGAGGCTTAGCGGAAGGCGTCTGCTACGTAGTAGCCTATCACAATGACGAGGCCCAGGAGCGTAGCGAGTACTGAGATTGATAGTATTGGTATCATGTATTATACCTTATGCCCTCGACCGTGAGCCCAATCGGCTCACGCGAAACATCCAGACTCACGCGCCTACTGCGCGCTAGCTTCACGCATGCGAACAACCCAACCTCTCGCATGACTAACGGGGCGATGTGCCCTTGACCGGAATGGTCCTGCCCGAACACGACGCGCAGTTTGCAGCGCGCACTATGGTTCGCAACCCTTTGAAACTTAGTGCTTGACAGTGCGGCGGCGCTCATGTACTA
>Ga0209349_1000093_pt1 | contig 45796 bp, 46 predicted proteins | sample ETNvirnome_2_130_FD_184067 | JGI IMG/M metagenome (GOLD analysis project Ga0209349, IMG submission 184067) | Marine viral communities from the Pacific Ocean - ETNP_2_130 (SPAdes) (version 2) | ecosystem: Environmental > Aquatic > Marine > Oceanic | place: Pacific Ocean | collected 2013-06-22
ACATAGTCAAAGAGTTTGGTGATGTCATGAAAAAATTAGAAGAAGGATATAGAGATGGTAAGCTTACAAAGGCTGAGAAAGATGCTGTAATGAAAGAAGTGATTGATGTAGGCAAAGCAGTTCTGAAAGCTAAATGGGGGCTGTTTTAAGATGCCCAGATTTGGCAAAAGGTCAAAAGAAAGGCTGAAGGGTGTAAATACTAAACTTGTAAATGTTCTTAATGAACTTATAAAGATTATGGACGTTACGATTATAGAGGGTTTACGAACTGAAGAGCGTCAGAAAGAGCTTTTGGCTAAGGGAGCTACAAAGGTCAAGTACAGTAAGCACATGGCAGGAAAAGCTGTTGACTTATCTCCTTATCCTATTGATTGGGATGACCGTGAAAGGTTTCATTATATGGGTGGCATGGTACGAGGCATAGGTCAATCTATGGGAGTTAAGATACGCTGGGGAGGAGATTGGGATTCAGATGGTGAGATTAAAGATAATAACTTTGATGACTTAGTTCATGTGGAGCTGCGTGATTAATGCCTAAACAGCTTCTAACCTTAAATAATTTCTCAGGTGGTGTAAATAATTTAAGAGACCCAAGAGATATAGATAATAACCAGTTGGTTACAGCTCAGAATGTGATGCTAGACCACAATGGTATTATTCGCAGTCGTGGTAGTTTTGCTACTCATGGAGATGCGGGAGCTAGATATGAGGGTTCTATAGAGGGTGGATATGGGTTTAAATCTTTTGAAATAGATTATACTGTTGGAGCTACAAGTATATCCAGCCGAACAGATATTGGATATACAGCGGCATCTGCCGGTAATCATATTATTTATACAACTGGTACTGATTTACGACCTGTTTTTCCAGTTGGCTCTGAAATACTTGTTACAGGAAGCACTAGCAATGATGGATTTCATACTGTTAAATCTCATGCCGCTCCCGCCGCTAATAAATATTTAGTTGTTGGAGATACTACAACAACAGAAGCGGCTGGCGATTCAACATCTATTAGTTATCATAAGTACGGAGAATCACTATTTTTACTTGGAGATGCTGGAGAACCAAGTGTAGGTCATTATTTAAAATCAACAGATGCTGTTACTGAAGAGGTTGTAAAAACATTTTCTGGTGCTTATGTGCCAATGGTTCCGGCAAGGTTTATGTATTATGTTGTTGATAATGCAGTAAGAGTATGCGATACAAGAATGAGGGATTCAACTGTAGGTAGTAATGCTGGTGAGGTTCAGTGGTGGGGTTTTGTTAAGAGGGTTCATTTTGAACCAAGTCTTAGTAAATATAGTTATATGGGATTTTATGCAAATAATAATAGACTAACACCCCCTACAGAAGCCGCTATTGGTTCTGGATATCTTTCTACAGCAGGGGCTGGTTTTAATATAACAACTACAATGTCATCCGATGCTGCCAGTACATGGGAAGCTGATACATACCAGATAGCAATAAGTTTTATATATGACGATAATCAAGAGTCTTTATTATATGCACCGAGTTCAAATAAAACATTTTCTGTAACCGCAGGCCAGAAGGTTGCTATAGTAATAAGAGCAGAAGGTCCATACGATGAAAGGATAAGCGGTGGGAGAGCTTATTTTAGGCCAAATGGTTCCGGTGACAGCCCTTGGACTCTTCTTGCTGATATTAGTTTAAAAGAAGGTGCAAGGGTGTCATTGTTATCAGATTACGATGGAGCGTGGACAGATGATACACCTCCTCAGTTTTATAGCGCAAGTGTTGATTCTTTAAATCCCAATTTGGATACTTACGAAACACTAAATGGATATCCTAGTTCTGTAGATTCTAATAGTATTGGTAAGGCTGGTGAGGGATGGGGGTGTGCTGTTGTATGTAATAGAAGAGCATTTATTGCTAATATAAAGATTATTCCACCGGGCAGTGACCAGCCTACCAGTTATGGCGATAGAATAATGTATAGTATGCCTAATAGATTTGATACATTTCCATCATTTAATTTTATTGATGTTGTCCGTGGTGATAATGAAGTATATGTGCATTTAATGGAGTATGCTGATAGGATTTTAGCTTTCAAACAAAAATCTGTTCAGATAATTAATGTTTCATCTTCATCTGATACGGGATGGTTTTTAGAAGAGAATGTAAAACATAATGGGATAGTTCATCCTGCGGCTGCGTTTAGAACTGATTATGGAATTTGCTGGGTAAATGAGAATGGTTGTTATTTATATAATGGTAGTAGAATAACAAATTTGATAGAGGGTAAAATTTTAGAGGATGGCACTGCCAGCGGTGACTGCCCATCTTGGTCTTCATTTATTACAGATGGGTCAATAGTTGGATACGAAAAGAAACGTAAACAAATTATTGTTATGAAAGATTGTTTTGCTTCTGTAACTGACAGCGGAAATGCTTATATATATGATTTTAAGTTTAAGAGTTGGATATTTGCTACTGATTTATTAACAGATGGTGATGCATCCAATAAAGACCAGTACAGTAATTTTGACATAGATTATAATGGAGATTTATGTCTTCAGTTATTTAATGAGTATGAGCCGGGTGACGGAGAACTTGACGGGGCTATTACCGATACAACCGCAGTAACATTTGATGTAGGAGCTGGAGGCGATTATGATTCTGGTGATATAGTAAACTATGATGCAGAGAGTATGAAGGTCTTATCTATAAGCAGCAATACATTAACTGTAAAAAGGGGATATAATGGTACTACTGCAGCAACTCATTCTAATGCCCAAGGTGGGGTACTACATTCATTCAATGTTAAAAAATATGTTAATACAACTTTATATAATGGAGCAACCAGTACATTTCTAGTAAAAACAAAAGATATAGATTTTGGACAGCCCGGTGTTCTAAAAAAGATTTATGCTGTATATATAACATATAAGAGTGACAATGCGCAAACTACTCCAATATCATATGAAACAGATGGAACTACAAATTCCTATACAAATTTAACTGGTAATTTTTCAGCAAGTGCATCGTGGGCTATTTTAAAAGCATATCCATCTACTCCATTTACCTGCCAGAGTTTGCAATTAAAAATAACTAATCCGACTAATGTCGTTGGAAGTACAGCGGGTATACAAATAAATGATATTACTATAGAATATAGAACTTTACATAAGAAGGTGGGATAATGCCAACCTATAGAGATATACGTAGACTGCAAAATATAAAAGAATCTACGCTTCCATCTGGTGATACAAAATCTACTTACAGCCATACCCCATCATCAATTAGTATGAAAGAGGGTGAACAGGTATTTGTTCAAGAGCCGAATAAGCCATTAGCCCTTTTTAAAAAGGTTAAGAGTAGATTATATAAGGTTTATCTTTCCCATGATGGGAACCAAATTGTAGATAGAAATCTTACTGTGCATGGAAATATAGTAGTTGATGGGGCAATTAAAGGTGGTACTCGTGCATATTTTGATGGTGGTGAAGCTAGTGCATTTACTACTGATAGGTATTTAGATTTTAATAATGGTACACAGATGTCTGCTACTCAGGGATATAGACAACATAGGCCCGGTAGTATTACTGGTGTTTCCTGTCAATATAATGTTACCAGTGTTACCGCGGGTGGTGGTGGGTCAACATATAGCACTGTAAATATTGGCGTTTATAAAGATGGTACTAAGGTTTTCTCTAAATCTTCAGACCCAACAAGCACTGGTGATACAGGTGTATCAGATGTACAGGCAATGGATGCAGACGCATTTGTTGCAGGTGACGTTTTAACTTTGAAAGTTGTATTTACTTCTAATGGCGGCAGTGCGGTTGAGGTTGATGATTTCAATGCATTCATGGAAGTTACTTATGATACTTAATTATAACGGTTGTCACTTTAGCGTTAATATCTTTATATTAAGCTTGAATTGTGCCAGCTTAATTTATAACAAGGAGTTTTAATATGGCGTATAATATACCGTCAAGTGTTTGGGGAGCGCCTTTAAGGTCTGATTTATCAAGAGATATATGGGAAACAGAGTCATCTCTTGGTGATTATGCTTCAGATATAAAAACTGAAACTGATGAAAGAAAATTATATTCTAGCCTTGGGGCTATGGGCGGCAGTGTTGCATCAGGTCTGTTATTCGATTTGGCTGTTAAACTTGCCTTTCCACAAGCAAGTGCAGCAAGTGCAGCTTATAAGTATGGTAGACCTCTTTTAAAGTCATTAGTTAAAGGATATTCAGCTTGGAAAGGCGCAGAGAAGGGTTCAGAATATGCTAAAGGTGAGGGAATAAAGATTGGGTCTTCTCCTACAGGATTATATGAAGAAGATTTCGATAAATTAAGAAAAGAATATGGTAAAAAAGATAAATATTTTGAGGGTATGGCTAAGGGTTCGGGCGTAGTGTCTCTTTTAGGCTCATTAGTAAGTGAGTCTGGCAAAGGTTTATTTAGTAAATTTGCTCCTGATGCTGCTGGTGATGCTGCTGGTGATGCTGCTGGTGATGCTGTTGTTGGTGATGATTATAGTTCTGATGAGCTTAATAATCAGTGGTTAAGGAGATTTCTTAATGTAGAACCACCGGAGGGGTACGGAATTAGGTCAGAAACAACTTATGGACATGGGGGATATGGTAGCACTTTACTAGAAAATAAATTACATGGAGGGGCTATTGAAGGTTTTATGGGAGGAGGGCTTCTTAGTCATATGCAAAGCCCTGTAAGATAATGGATAATCAAGTAATAGCAGTAGAAGGCCCAACAAAACAAGACCCTGTAGGTGAATATGTGTTGAATAAAGAAGTTGTTAAAGCAATAGGTAAAAAACCATTAGACTTACTGAATTTTGTTCTATTTCCAAGAAATAAAAATAAAAATATGGATAAGTCTATTTTGTCAGATTTCTTAGGAATGTCTGCGGGAGGATATACTGAATCAGTTCCCGGTTATAGCCATGGCGGATATCATGAAGGTGATGATTATTCATATGATGAAAGCACCGGCGCTAGTGGATATGGTATTGAAGGGGGAACACCGGACCTACAAGATTTATATTCACAATATGGATATGAGCCAACTGGAAGATATGCTAAAAGGTTTCAAGAGTATAATCCAGAAGGAGAGCAGATTTTTTATGAGGATTATATGGCAACTACAGGAGCAGCTCAAGAGGGATATGAGTCTAAAATTGGACAATATAAGCAATTGGGTCAATTAGGTCTTGAGAAGTCGTACCAAAAATCACTTGGTTTGGGTAAGGGATTTAGCGGATTTGGGGAGAGAGAGCAGGGAATGGGAGAAGCTAGGAGTGGTATATTAAAAGATTATTTAACAAAAGGAGCATCAGCAAAAACTATGCTTGAAGCAAGTATGGCTTCTGCTTCTTCAACACTTCAAAAAGGTGTAAAATCTGAAAGAGATAGGTATGTAAGCGATATCTACGGCATGCTTGATGTTGTTTCACGAATCCCCGGTGCTACAAGATTTGCAGATAGAGATGAAACGGAGAGACCAACTTACGATGGTAGTTATCCGGGTGAGATAACGACATATGCAGGTAACACATTCTATTGGGATGAAAGTGAAGGATGGAAAATAGTAGGAGACCAATATAAAGACGAAGCTGGTGGAGATACTCAATATGGAGATGAAGGAAAAGATTTATCTGGTGAAGATTTGAGTGGCAGTGGCGGATTTGAAAAAGGTCTTTTTTCTTGGGAAGGCCCTTAACTAAGGAGTTTTTATGGCTGAAGGCAGTTTATTAAGAAGACCATCAATTACTATAGGTGATTCCTCAGCGGCTGCAGGATTCTATGAGACGGCCGGTAAATGGCTTACTCCAGAAACTCTTTTAGCCATTACTGAAGCTAGATTGGATTATGAAAGTCTTCAGCAGGAAAAAAAGGAAAGAGCTGAAGATGTAGTTTATAGAGAAGACGTTCTTGAACAAGGTAAAAAAGAATATTTTTATGATAAACTTGAGGAAGATAAGAAATTTAATTATAAAAAAACAAAGGATACAGAGGCTAGGCAAGATTATATTTTTGAACAATCTCAAAAGACTGCTCAGGATGACTTTAATAGAGCTAGAGAAACATATACGATGGCTATGGAACAGGCTGGGAATAGACCTGACTTAAGGAGAGAAATATATAATAAGTTTGGCAGTAGAACCTTTAAAATTCCCTATAAAGACAGTAATGGTATTAAATCACTTAAAGAAATTCCCGTAGCTCCTTCAACAGATTTAGAATTAGCTAAAAGTGACGAAGGCGATAGATTAAAATTTCAATTACTTAAAGACTCTTGGGATTCGGGCAGTATGACAAGAGAAAATAAAGTAGCAAATTGGCCTTTATTAAAAAACTTAGCTTCTAAATCTTTTATATCTGAAGACGTATCTGGTTATGAAGATTCATACAATAGAGCGTTAATGTATGAGGAAAACCAGAAGACTTTAGATGCTATACTTTCTCAAACATTGCCAGCGGGAATGGATGCTCAAAAAATAAGAACATCACTCCTAAAGGATGACAAGCCAGTATCATCTGCTGAATTACAAATAGTAGCTGGAGAAATAAGTAGACAGTTTGCCAATGAAAAGCAGGCTTCTGAATATTGGGCTAATCTAGTACCTACAATATCAGTTGCTTTAGGTAAAGCTGGTTTAGATGCCAGTGCCCCAATTATAAATGATTTGATAAGAATGAAGGAAATGGCTTTAAATAATTTGCCTGAGTATTTCTTCGGTCAAGCTGATGATGATGATAAGAAATCATTGTTTGATAAAAAGGCTCAGGAATCAGCCATGATTATGTTTAATAAAGATTATGAGCTCTTAACCCAAAGTCAAAAGGAACAGGCTGAAGATGAAGCAAATGTACAATTAGCTGGTGTAGGTACTCTTCCGGGGATTGACGCTGAAGAAGTTCTAGTCCCAAGAGAAACTAGGCTTGGTAGAGCTTTTCTAGGCCCCGGGTTTTTGAGTAAGGCTGGGATGAAAAAAGCAACACCTGCGGAATTAGGATATACAGATGCTGGAGCTTTTTATGAAGACCAATGGCAGCAAGCAAAGATGGGTGAAACTTTTGGTGAGGGGTTTACTAAAAAACATTTTGGCAATGATAAAGCCAAATTTATGCAATGGTTTACTGGCGAAAGAACAATGGGAGCACTGCCAACAGCAGTCCCATCTGAATCAGAAGAAGTTGTTACTGAAAAAGGAAGAATACCATTTCTTCATTTACTAAAAAGAGGTCTAAAAGACCCAGAAAAACCATATAAAACAGGTGCAGATTTAAAAAAGAAGGGATTAACAGTAGACCCTATTTCTAATAAAGTAATGAAAGGGGAGTCTGTTAAGGTCAGAATAAATAAACAATCTTTTACTTATGCTAAAAGAGGTATTATAGCAAAAGATACTTGGCCGTTTTGGGAACGAGTTACAATACAAGAAGCTATAATGTCTCTTCGTAAATAATATATAATGCCGTCCGCTTATGAAAATTATCTAGCTAGAACTGGCGGAACTTTCAACCAAGAAGATAGTCCATACGAAAGCTACTTATCCAGAATATCTGGAACATCAAGTCCATATGATAATTACTTAGCTAGAACATATGGCACTCCATCATTAAATATAAATGATATGTCACGTTCTGTAGCTATGACAGGCACGGAGTTGACAGAGCAAGAGTCAGTAGGATTTTTAGAATCACTTGGGGCTGGTTTAAAGTCTGGTATTAGCTTGGGATATTGGGGAGGTGAGCCAGCAGCATCAGAAGCCATGACAACTGGTGAGCAAATTGCAAGGATGACGGGTGAATTAGCTGGGGGTATACTTCCTTTTCTTGGTGTAAGTTTACTTACTGGTGGAGTTGGGGCCCCTGTTGCCTTAGCAGGTAAGACTATGCAGAAGTCCTATAAGGCATTAAGGGTATTAGGCAAGTCATCAAAAAAAATTAAAGATGCTCAATTTCAGATTGATAAAATTAAGAAAACATCAGCTGCTATGTTTAGGGAAGGTAAGCCTAAGCCTAAATTTTTACAAAAAACTGTAGAACAAGAAGGTGGATTAAGAGCTGACTTTGCTGAAAAAGTAGCAAGGCTTGAGCAAACTGTATCTCATCATCAGAGTAGAAAACTGATGGCTGAAAAATTTATCAGAGACAGGCAAAAAGAGTATATAGAAGACTTAGCATCAAAGGGGGCGAGGTTTCAGGCAAGTAGAGTATCGAGAATGGGCAAGACTGCTGAAGGTCTTATTGTTGCAAAACCTTACGGCTCTGTATTAAGTAATAGTAAAAAGTATAAGAAAATAATAAAAGATGCAGCTGAAAGATGGGGATACGGAGGAGCTGCAGCCGTTGACAGACTGGCAAACAGTGCTCTTACATTTGCAGCGATTGGGGCTGTATCTAATAAACCGGGGGAAGGATTGGTTGACAGGGCATTAGATGTCCCCAAAGATTTATTTGCTGGTGCTTTATTCGGAGCAGCAGGTATACCAACACTAGCCGGGGCAAAGTTTGGGCCTATAACTGAACCTGTAACTCTGATGGCTGTTGGGGCTTATCAAGATTATCTAACTGGAAGAGGCGACCCTGATATGGATATTAGAGATAGGGTTCTTCATGGTCTATCTTTGGTTGGATTCCATTACGTTGCTCAGGGATTGAGCAATATAGGGGCTAAAGAAAAAATGTATAGAGCATTACTTGACATGAATTTTGATAGTCCAGTAGCTATGGACATGGTTTATGGCAAGGGGAAGAAATTCACAGATAGTATAATGACATTACATAGGGACACAATACAGAAACAGGGGGCATATTATATTAATAAGAAGAACCCTGAAGACGTTATAATAGTTAGCGAATTTAAAGGTAAAGCAGCTGCAGAAGGGGAATTGCAACAGGGATTTATAACCTATCAATATTTAAATACAGGAAAAACTGGGACATTCAGAGGTAAAACATTAAAAGAAGCTAGGAATCAATTAACTAAAAAGTATAATAGAATAGATTTTAAGAACCCTGATTTAATTGATGATATACCTATTGAAGCTATGAAAAGCGCAGATGCAATGATGCAGCAGGCTGAAGCAAATTGGGCAACTACTGGGCAATGGAAAATATCTGACTCTCATGAGTTAAAAGGTCGTGAAATGCCTACTTACTCAAAAGAAAATGCTGAACGTGCTTCATATTATAGAAAACAATTAAGATTATATACTTCAACAAAAGATAGATACAGAGATTATACTGTAAGGATTCATAAAGAAAGCGACGCAGGTACTAAAGGAGATTTAGTACAGTGGGTCAAAGGCGGTAAAGAACAGTTCGTTGATAAAGAAGGCAACCTTTATCCATTAAAGGTTGACAGAATAGAAGGTGACTTTGCTTATATAAATAAAAAACGCTCTACAGCTCCGGAAGAGGTTTTTGATAAAATGCTATCCCCAGAAAAAGTAGTAAAGAAGCCGGAGAAGGGTTCTCTATTTACAGCTATTGAAGAGCCGACAACACTTAAACCAATACCAGCAAAAGATTTAAAAGCTGTCAACAATATTGTTGAAAAAATTATACTTGGTACAGGCAAGCCGAAGTGGTCTAAGAAAGAAATGCAGTTGCAGCAAAATTATGCAAAGCAAATTGAAACTATGATAAGGGAGAAATCTCAAGAGCAAATAAAGGAATACAAAATACCATTGTCGGAAATGAAAATTGTAAGAAAGAACGTACTTGCAAAGAAAGAACCTAAATGGAAGCTAGAGCTTGAATACTATAAGGGAATGAAAGGACAGAAAAATCCGGATACAGGCAGGGCTTATAGAAAAACAATAGTAAAGCCCACAGATTGGGGAGAGCCTAGTGAACTTATATTTGGCAAGTTTGATGATGCTGTAGCATATGCAAAGAAAAATTGGGCCGGTAAAATAGGTGAAGATAATCCAATTATAAATGAGAAAATTAGTTTATTAAAATCTAAGATTGGGGCTCTTGAAACAGCTCCGGAAAGGCAGCAATGGGCAATAGCTAGAGACAAATTAAAATCAGTTCTTGATGAAAGAAAATTTGAAGACTTTGAAAAGAGAGCAGTAATATCAACAGTTTGGCCAAATTCAAAAGGTAAGCCAGAGAATTTAACTGAGCGTCAGTTAAAAAGAGTTATAGATGTAGTTCAGGGGGATGAGAATGTTTCTGTAGACCTATGGAATACACGAGTGTCTTTGCCAAATGAAAATTTTATAGAAAAAATCAGCCCTGAGTTTGGACAATTCTTAAAAACTGCAGGTAGGAAATTAAAAGAAACAGGTCTGCCAACATCAACAATAGCTTTTGGCTTAGGCCCATCTGGAGCTGAAGTTGGAAAAACAAAGTTAAATCACGGTAGGTTTAGACAGCATACTATAGGTCTTGCTATTAATCACCACGGCAAGCTGCACAGAGATTTAAAAGGTACTGGTGTGGATTTAGCTGATGTTAGTAAATATATCATAGCTTGGAAAGACCCTGATGTCTTTGGGCCGATGCAGAAATCTGAAGGGGCAATAAAACTTGCTGAAAAATTATCAGGTGCAACATTAAAAGGAATGGAAGGTCAAAGAATTGATGGGTTAAAAGCTGTTGTTGATAGGTACTCTGATTTATTTGATGAAGGTGCTATTGCCCAGATAAGTTCAAATTCATGGACAAGGAATACCAGAACAAAAACTTTAAAAAGGGAAAGATTTCTTGAGTTATATGATACTGAGGGCAACTATATAGAAATAGTAAATATAAATAAAGACTTTGATTTACATTCCGAGCAGGTAAGGAAAGCTATGGACTTTCTCAAGAAAAGGCCAATAGGTCAAACAGCAGCCGGTAGGAGTGTATATAGCATACCAAATTCAAAAGGTCAGTCAGTGCTTATAGACCCCAAAAAATCAAGAAGTCATTTTGTTGGGACTGATGAAAAAACCCCGGGATATTCTCCAAGAGCTGCAACTAAAGACTTTATAGACTTTGTTAATGCTGATGATAGAAATATTAATATGGCAGCTGATTACTTGGCTCAGAATGATAAAAATTATAAAGGTTTAAACTTAAAGTATGAAGAAAAATTTGACTTAGCTAAGCAATTCTTAGATGATTTAAAAAAGATACATAGCACAGAAAATATTCACGGTCAGCAGTATACAAGAAGTGCTGAGCTTCCAGCTTATTTTTATGTTATGAGAGGCCGAGGAGAATGGGGAGATATAATCCCACTAGATAGGGGAAAAGAATTTACTCCAAAAGGAGAGCCTTATAAAGTGGGTAATGTGATAAAGGGGAATGATGGGAATAAATGGCTTGTAGATAAGGTAATAAAAGTTTATGAAACTGATTATGTAAATGTTGTTGATGATTATTTCAGCAGGTTAGCCCATTCAACTGCAACTTATCATGCTTATGGTGGTGCTAAATCTCCAGATGTAAACAGAATGATAAATAAATTGTCAGAGAATGTAGGATTAGAGACAAAGGATTCATATTATAAGAATTGGTCTAGGAAAGTAATGCGTAGTCAGGTATACGGTGAAAAGCAGAGAATGTTTGATAAGGTAATGTCTCCAATAACAAGATGGTCTGCCATAGCTGGTCTATCATTTCCTATAAGTGGTTTAAAAAACCTACTATTAGGTAACGTACAGAATTTAACTGTCTTTACAGGGCAGGAATTGTTTAAATCTTATAACAGATTGATAAATCCATTTAGTAAGGGCAATCGTATAAGCGAAAACTGGAAGACTGAAACTGAGCGTTCAGCTGCCATAGGAGCCCCGTATGTAGGAGCTTACGATTTATATTTAGAAACAAAGCTGCCGTCAAAATTTATGAGAAAATGGCTGCCGAATTTAGGACTTATGAGAACTACTGAAGTGCTAAACCGTAAGGTAGCTCAATCAATAGGCCCATTTGCTTTGGAAACCCATGTATCAAATTTAGCTCGTGTTAAAAAAATAAATACTAAGGGTGTAAGCCGTGAAGCTAGTAGAAGGATATTAATGGATGCTTTTGAATTTACACCAGATGATATAAATAATATGGTGTATAGATACAGAGACCAGAAAGCATCATACATGAAATCATATAAAAATGATGGCCGTAATTTTTCAATGAAATTCAACAACAAAGAGCTGGTTCAAGCTAGGCAACAGGCTCATCTTGTTACTCAGGGCTCTGGAGACTTGCCTTATGTACCGTACTGGATGGGGCAGGGATGGGCAAAGCCGCTTACTCTATTCTACAGAGTAGCTTACAGGATGACAGAAAACTTAAGTAAATATGTAATAAAGCCAGCTATTATAGAAGGTAATATGGTTCCAGCTATGAAATATTTTTCTGGTAATGTTGCTAGTGGATGGACTTTGTATCAAGTTTATGATTTTCTTTTTGATGAGGAACGTACAAATAATTTTAAGAGTACACCATCAAGAGTGTTTGATTACTTTTTAAAAGCTGAAGGGTTTGCATTATTTAGTAATGGTTTTAGTGAGTATGGTGGATTTGCTGAAGCTTACAAACCAGTACCTATAAGGAATGCTATAGAAGTATTTAATAATATTGTTGATGTGGCTCAGGGTAAAAAAATGGGAACAACTGCATTAGATGATGGATTAAAAGAAGTAGTTGCAGCTTATGGTGGATACCAAAGAGTATTAAAAAATTTAGTAGGCTCTACAACAAAAAGAGTTGATGATTCAAAACGTAGGCAGTATCAATTCCTTGATGCATATTATCCAAGAGAAAAAATAAATCTCGATTATGATGATGGAATGACTGCAAAGACTCCATATTACAGAGCATTAAAAGATGTATTCTGGTCTAATAATGATGAGTACAGGGCCAGAGCATATTATTCATCATTAGCTTTTTTAACACACAGAATCATGGAAGAAAAATATGTCTCAGCTAGGGTTGCTCAAAAAGAAGCTAGAACCAGATTAAAAAATACCGTATCAAAAATAAGGCCAATACCTAAGAGTTGGAGAAAGACAAGAGGGGCTACTGGTAAATCAAGGTACAATGAATATATAAATAAGATAACTCCTGAGCAATCCGCTGAAGAAGAGTCTTTGAATATTTTATACAATCAAAAAAGAAAAGAATTTTATAATATAATACAGCAATATAGAAGTAAATATTACAAGGAGGTTTAAGGATGCCAAAACTTATAGACTATATGCAGCAACCAAGTATAATGAATGAGCAGGTAAATTCTGATAAGATGTTCAATGAGTCTGGTCAGGTCAAAGATACTACTCCTGTATACGAGGAGACACCAACGATGCCACATTTAAAATTTGAAAATGGAGGTTCTGTTGGATATGCTCATGATAATATAAATAATGAAATTGATAGAAGTAAAACTATATTAGGATGGATTACTGGTGGCAAATGGAAAACATCTAAGGACATACCACAATTATCTGAAACAGGTAAAGTAACTCCAGAGAATTTATCTTGGCTCTATGAACGTATTACTAAAGAGCCTGATGTTGAATACCGTGGTGGCCCCGGTGGGGCTCTTGAAGCAATAGGCAGTATTGGTAAAGCTGGAGCTTTAATACCTGCCAGTTCAAATAAAATAAAGAATATATTATCGCAATTAAAAATGTCTAATTTGATTGGCTCTCAGAGTCAAAGAAGAGGATTGATTGAAGCTGCGAAAAGACTAAGGTCATTTGAACAAGGTTCATTACCAAAAGAAGAAATGAAAAGGATGATGGAATGGCAGTCTAAGATTGGTTATTCTCAAAAATATAAAGATGCTCCACAAAGAGAGTTGGAAGATGTAATATTTAAATTACACGATTTAGAAATACCAACCAAGAAGTCTGAAAAAGTTAGCAAAGCCAGAGTTAGTTTAGATAAAGTGCTGGAAAGAATAATGAAACAGTATAGCGAAAGTGGCATGGTGAGTCCATCAAATGAAAAATCTGTTTGGGAAACTGCTAGAGGATTGGAGCGATTAACTAGATAAGGTCAATACAGTACGTTTAAAGGGGGCTAGGCTCACGTTTACGGAGGTATTATGATTTATTCGACCTTACCCCTGTCTTTTACAAAATGGACACGTTTTACGTCCTTTTCCATATGATGGCACGCTTGAATAATAGTTAGCAACTTTATAATAATATCCTGAGCCGTTGATAGGATACTCCCATACTCTATCGCACTCTTCACATAAATACATAGTTCTGTCAGCCTTTTTATCCATGTTATTCTTTCTACTTATGTCAGACCTAGCTACCTTGCTAGTTATGCCAAGCATTACAGCAGCAAGCACAGAGCCATCATCATCTATTTTCATCGACATATATTTTCCTCAGTCTTTCAATTAAAAACTTAAGTTTAGTTATTGATGCGTCTGATAATGGCCCATAGCCTACTATCTTTCTTTTAGCTTTAAGAGTTTTTTTTATGCCAATTATAGATTGAGCAATAGCATAACTCTTAATTAATTCCCATTTCTTGTCAGAAAGGGACGTCAGATGAAGACTCCTTTTCTTTGCCTTCGCCTTTGTAGTCCATCTCGCTTACACGTACACTAATGTAGTCCTTGCCGTTCTTGGAAGTATTCTCCCAACCAGCTAAGCGAAATTCTATACCTTCTACGTTGATTGTGCCAAGGAAATGAGGCTTACTGTCTGACTCTTCCTTGTATTTATTGGGGAACAGAACTCCCCTGTTAGTGTTGTCATATTCTGGCATGGAATAACTCCTCCTGTTTTAGTCTGTTGTTTATTATCTTATGGTACTCTGGATTAAGTTCGCAACCAGTATAGTTACGGCTCAATCTCTTTGCTGTTTCCGCTACAGTACCGGAGCCCATGAAGGGGTCGAGTACCAACCCACCTTCAGGGCTACCAGCCTTTATGCAGGGAGTTATTAACTCCATTGGAAAGGTAGCAAAATGTGCTTCGGGATAACTGGCAACTCTTGTCTGCCATACATCCCTCTTATTTCTTTTTGGATATTTTATGTCATCTGTTCTCTCCATGATGCTCTCATGGTCATAGTAATATTTTTTATTCTTAGCAAATAGAAATATATGTTCATGGCTCATCGTGGGTCTGTCTGTTACTGACTCAGGCATAGGATTGTACTTAGACCATATGATATCACTACGTAGTATCCATTGGCGTTTTTGCAGGGCAAAGGCTAACCTCCACGGCACACCTATTAAATCTTTTGATGTCAGCCCACCTACAGCCTTGCTACGGTATCCCATAGTTTCAGCACCTGAGAATCCTCTCCTACCATCAGAATTAATCTCTCCACCAGCAGCGTAGCAGTCTCCAATGTTCAGCCATAGAGTGCCGTCCTGTACAGTAACTCTGTACACTTCATCAAACACGAGGCAGAGTTGCTCAATATAATCGTCAATAGAATCTTCTAATCCTATTTGATTCTCGTTGCCGTAGTCTCTAAGGTTGTAGTACGGTGGTGACGTAACTGTAGTATTAACAACAGCTTCAGGAAATTCCTTTAGCACCTGACGACAGTCACCAGTAATTATTTTATTCTTTATCTCCATCTGTCAATTTATATTTCTTTAATATTTCTTCACTCACGCATCTATCATTCATACATTCTGTAATGAAGTCAATAAAATATTGGCCCCCGCGATAGAATGGAGGAGGGTATATATTATCTTCATTCTTGCAGAAAACAATACATATCTCAGCAAGTTCCCTGTACGTAATTTGATGCCCATTTATAAAGACAATCTTATCTTTCTCGTGTTTCTTACCTTGCTTAACTTCTATCATTGGAAGAGGGCCAGCGTTCCGGAAGCGGGGAGGAAAGGAGGCGTAACCCCGCACGCTGACCCCTTTTTATATTTTTAGAGCCGCCATTAGTATTAAGTACCTGTCCAAAGGTATGGATATGTATGGCTCCATCCTATCTGCTCTGAATATCACGCCAATCTCTTCCTTCTCAGGCATAACCCATGATGGTATGACCTTTTTTCTTTTGCACCCATAGTACAATCCTTCGATTTCAACATCACCCTTCTCATGCTGTGCTCCTCCCCTATCCCTGTTGTGGGCTTCGAGGTCCAATTCTTTTGACATTCTTACTGCCTGTCTTTGCAGTTCTGCTCCTCGCTGTCTGTTTCTGCGGCCTTTTTTCTGAGCCTTTGTTCTTAATTTTCTTCTCATATTCACTCTCCTTTTCTTCCATGTACTTCACAAAGTCATCAATGTTGCCTGTGTACTGGATAAAGTTCTCTAAAAGACTTGCTGTTTGAGATAAGGCTGGAGTTATTACTTCAGTTATATGTTCTTCAACTTTCAGTATTCTCCTAATGCATATCCCTATATCTCCCTGTAAGTCTCTTATTGTAGGCTTTTTGTTTCTATATTTTGCCATTAGTCGCACTCCTTGCATTCTACTTGAGATTGGATATACTCTTCATCGCTAATCTCAACCTTTTTTGGTATTTGAGGCCCATTTTCCTTGATTTTTTGAAGGTCATTTTGCAGATTTTTTATCGCTCCAATTTTTAAAGTTCTGTCGAAGTAATGAGTGCTGTTCTCAAACCAATCCAGAGACCTCTCTATTATATCCATCTCACCGGGAGATAGCCATACCCCATACTTTCCTACTTTACTACTCATTTTTTAGCCTTTTCATTTCTGACATAGCATCATCTTTACTATTCAGTATCTTACATCTGTCACCAACTACACCGAGAACCTTACTGCCTGTCTTACCGTACCTGTTCTTACCAAGTACAACCTCTATGCCGTGCTCACCTACCATAGACTCATGGTAGTTATATCTCCAATCATAGTACATGAACAGTATCATCTCTGCATCCTGCTCAATGGAGCCTGAATCACGTAAGTCACGCAATATAGGTCTCTTATTGTTCCTGTCTTCACATGCCCTGTTCAACTGAGATACAAGCAATGCCGCCATACTGTAAGTTTTACAGGCTCTTTTATACTGTTTCATGATGTTATCTATACGTATCCTGTTATCTTCTATACCTATAACATCAATCAGCCCTATATAATCATCAACAACTACATCAGGGCGGTGTTTCCTTATCTCACGCATGGCTCTGTCTATATCAAATACATCATCATACATGATTAGATTTTTATACTTTTCACTAACAATATCTTTTACGGCACTTAACTCTTGAATATCCTTATCTGAAAAGGTTCCCATCCTCATATTATGGTATGATAGCGAATTGCTTTCAAGTATGATAAGCTTTTTCATCATCTCTACATTAGACATTTCACGGTTAAACACGAGTACATTGTATCCCCGGTTTAGCAAACTGTTGACAATATTAATTGTCATAGTAGATTTAAAGTGCCCCGGTCTGCCAGCAACAACAGTAATCTCTCCTTTGGTCATGCCGCCTGTTAAATTATCAATAGATTTAAACCCAAACGGTACGATATTATCGGTAACTGTTATATCTCTTATAGTGTTGCTAAGAAGACTGTCAAGGTCAAAATCCTGACGTATGCGGAGATTGAGTATGTCCTCTATCTCTCGGTTCATTCGCTGTAGAGCATGATGGGCTCCGTCGCCATCCATGTCCATAACTCTAGTAATTTTCTTAGATTGAATTATAACCTTTCTTAATAGCCATTTCTCATACACAACCTTTGCATAATGTTCAGCATTAGCCGTGGTGTGTACATCACTTGTTAATCCAGTTAAATAATAGTTCGGCTCTTCAACAGCATCTTTTGGTATCTGGGCAACAACAGTTATGGGGTCTATGACCTGAGCCCCCTCTCTGTGGAGGCTGAGTATTGACTTCCATATATGTTGATGCTTCATGTCGTAGAATACTGTTTCTTCCGGTATATACTGTGCTATCTGGTCTATGACTGAGTTATCAACCATAGCCTGACCTAATATTAATCTTTCAGCTTCAATGCTGTGAGGGCTCAACTGTGCCATTGTCTCTCCTAATTATGTATACTTGCTCTTCTTCTCCTTTAGGTAATATAGCCTTTAATTTATCCTTCATAAACTTAGGAACATATGTATCCCCCTTATAATATAATGGCAGTCCTGTAGTAAAGACCGCTTCTCTAAAGGTCATGTGTCCATTAAATTCTGTTTCCATTAAGTCTATCATACGTTGAAATCTCAGCCAATCAGTATTTAACATCGCTTATTATTTCTAATAGCTTAGCAACTGATTCTTTGTGATATCCATTGGAGTCACTCCATTCCTCGTGGTATACGTTAATAAGTGCCTTTTTCCCCTCTATCATATCTGCTGATATCGACGGTAGAAGGTACATAATTTTACCATCTTTTTCCTTTTCTTCCAAGGGGATTCGCGCAGCGTCAAGGAACTTTTTATAGTATATATTCTTATTGCGCGCTTCAGGTGAGTTGAATCTGAACTGCCCCCTGTCACGTACCAATCTATTGGCAGACTTGGGGCTGTCCTCTGCTATTTTATAGCGTGGCCAGTATATATCACACTTATATCCCGCCTTTGTCTTGGTGTTCAGCTTACGCCTAAGTCCAACAATATCAGCCTCATACGTGCCCGGTTCGATTAGAGTTTCTTTAACCGCCTCTTCGTAGTAGACCTCATCACTGTTCACATCAGCGACGAGGTCTTTTATATTGGCCACTATGAACCGTTAGTTACATAGGCTGATTTAAGGTCGGTGATTCTTGTAAGGGCTTTCTTGTAGTTTTTGAAGTTGATTGAGCCGTCCTCAAGATAGCCATTTATAGCTAATGTATCTTCATCACTTAATCCATCCATAGCATCAACCACTTCCTTCTTCCAAGTGCCGCTCATGTCTGTCAGCTTACTGACATACTTGTTGTCATCAAACTTGCCCATGAATACATCAGCATTGAATCCGAGTTTACTTAATCCTTTGGTAAGGGCATCAGTTGCAACTTTCTTCATGAAGTCATCATCAACTCTGCCGTTGCTATGATATTTAATAGATGAGTTAATTGGAAATTCAGATGGCCCAGTAACTATAACAGGTACACCGTTTTTAAATTCCTTCGGTAGATACCATAGAGTTGCTGTATATACAGCTAATCCAACATCTTCCCATTTTTCTATTGATTCATTTTTTACTCCCCATCCTGTACCAAACGGCCCAAATGTTTCAGTTGCCGTTCTTAGTTGGTACTGAGCTCCAATCGCTGTGAAACCGCCTCTCTGGTTCACTCTCGTTGTGAACGCTGGGTCTGTCGTTTCCACCGACTCCCACAGTTTCATGTTTTTGTTTGTCTTTGGCATTATTGCCTCCTGTTCTTTTTCCTATGAAAATTGCCGTGTCTACTATAAACCATAGCAACATGGCAGTTATTAATACTTTTTCTATAATCAAAATATTGGGCATTTTTAGGTGTGCCCATCACCTATTAGACTCTCCCAGACGACCTGAATCATCTATCTAACAAATTATAGCCGGTAGCCAGCCACAGCCTACCTATACCATACATACCGTATGTTAAAGTAACCCGGCTAATTATTCTTCCTCCTGAGTACCAACAACATCAAAACTCTTACGCTCTTTATCCCATAGGTCAACATGGGTAACTTTTGATTTCCGTGCGTTTTTATCTTCATCTCCGGGGTCATGAACTTTCCAATCGGTATCAACTTGGTCTACTTTAATTTTTCCAGTTTTTAAAGCACTTTTTAAATCTTCGCCAATAGCAAATCCCTTTAGAGCATCATTAGCAACCTTTTGTAAATGTATTGGGTTAGCCTGTGGCCCAGATATGGCAATTTCTTCCAGAGCACTTCTATACTTTTCCATATAAGATTCAAGGTCAAGTAGTATTTCATTCCATGTTGGCATAATCATACACCTATCATATCTCTTATTTTATCAATCCAAGACTCCTTGTATTCATCTTTAGTTTTGATGTTAAAATACTTCCTTATAGCATGTATGTCATCTCTTATCATGATATTTGTTATGATAAAAGTTATACAGGTAAACGTGAACACGCACATCATTAGCCACCACGCGTTGGTTTCTAAACCTGTAAACATTGCCCATGCATACCATTCTACAGTTTCTGTCATTTTGGTTCTCCTTTTATTTTCATTATGCCGTTTGCAATCCACAGCAATGATATAGTTATTAAAATTGTACCGATGCTAATTAATAATATAGATATAGACAGGACAAACAGATTACCTATCCAGTTAGCAACATCTAATATAAACATACTAAATTATTCCTTTCAGTCCTCCACCGCATTCATCGAAGTATCTACAGTATTTTTCATTACACTCCCATTCGTATACAGGGGCGATACCAAGGCTAACTACAGGCAAGTTCCCTCCACCAGCACTATCAAATCCGGTAACATGACCTACGTTACTCCAGTAGTTATATGCTTCATTAATAAATTCAGAACTTATTTCAACCTCTCTCATATTGCTGTTGTCCTTGTTGTAGTAGCAAATCTTTAATGTTATAGAATCAAGGTCATAGTGCCGTTTAGCCCAGATGCCGTAAGTAGCTAACTGTAATTGATAGTTTACAGATGGGTTCTTATCGGGGCTTCGGCCAAACATACCTCTCCATTTATAGGAGTTGCATGTCTTTATGTCATACAGTACGTGTTGCTCCCCAACTGTATCAATGAGAGCCAAGTCAATGAAGCTACGTACATTTAAATCTTCGAGTATTATTTCCTTTTCAATTAGTAACGGCAGTCCATGTGTAGTGGCATACCATGTGACTGCATCTTGTATGTCTTTGTGAAGAAGATTCCCAATGCGGAAGATACGGTTGGTATTTTCATCTACCCCCGCACCTTCCACTTGGGTGTAAGCACTGTAGTAATGCTTACGGGCACAGAGACCAGCCCCGCTGCCGTGGAAGTACGACTTGTTATCGTCTGTGTACCTTGAGGCGACGTGCTGTTCGTTTATATTGCTAAGATAAAGACCGTATATGTCTTTTAGGTTGAGTTCCTGCACCCCTTTTTGTACCTTTCGTACTTTTGATGAAGCTCTCTATCAACTCCGCTAACTTGTCCTGACAAGTAATATTGTGTGTCAGGCAGTGCATTTTAAAACGCTTCCAAGTTGTATCGGGGCATCTAAAAGAGCATTGTTTTATAGGTTCCACCTTTTTTGTCCTTTCCGGTTGAGATATTAAAAAGAATTAAAGTAAATTCCAAATGTTTTATAAAAAACAAGTTTTTTACCTTAATTTCTTAATTACATATATATATATATATATATTATTTCAGCAAGCCGATATAATATATATATAATATAGCTACAGCTAAAGCTAAAGCTAAAGCCATAGCTATACAATATATACAGGAATCTACCAGAACCTAACTTTATCAGAAGTCTGAGTGTTGTAGATATTCTCCAACTGCCTTAGGTATTCTGACTTATTATTAGCCTTTTTAATACCTGAGCCACGGTACTTCATCTTTTTTACCATGCGATTATGGTCATAGTCAGGATGCTTAAAGCACTGAACCATAGCTAAGATAAAGTATCTGTCACCACAATGTTCACACAGTTCCTTTAGCGTCTGTAACCAATCAGCTCTGGCCGTGGCTTCTTTAAGGTTTGTAACCTTAATTCTGCCCTGCCTGAACTCTTCGTACCCAGAGCCTCCCCATCTTCCAAAGAGAAGTACAAACGCTGATGAGAAGCGAAAGTCATACTTTTCCATAAAAGCCTTGATGACTTTGTACTCATGGTATCCAGCATGACAGTAAGCGTCCAAGAAATCATACGCTGTCCACTTATCTTGGTTATTGTTGATACTTGCTATAGTTGCAATATCACAATCATCAACCATGATGTAGTGTATGGGTATGTTAAGTTCAGTGCAAGCTACATACCGATGTTGCCCATCGAGTATTTCAAACCTATGCGTGACAAGAATCGGATAGTACCGTGTCAAATCAGCAGATTTGATTGCTTTAACTAACTTAGCAACTTTACTTCTATTAATTTTCCTGTTCCAGTCGAGGAAATTGAACTGTGCGTAATTCTTTGTACGCAAGCTCGTAATTCCAATAACTGGGCTTGGAAAATCAGCATTTGTTATTGATAAGGGGTTATCATTAGTCGTAATCTGTTTCATTGCGACTCCTTTTTTTGTGCATTCCTACTCCATAGTGTATATCCTCATGATACCATCACTGGAGCCAGTCATGCGTTTACGAAAATCAAGCACGTTTTGTTGAAACGTCTTGTTTTTATCCATAACCTCGTCAGCAGTTTTTTCATAATCATACTCATCTGCACAAGATTGGCAATATGCTCCACTACCCATTATAACGCCGCCATTCATTTTATCATCATCGTATGGCCCGTTACATCCATCGCATATTACTTCATTTCCGAGGTTAATTTCTTTTATGAGCTCTTTTGGCTCAAATCCAAGCGGTTTGCCGAACTCGTCCTCGTGATTTAAACATTCATCACACATACGCTCATCGACATCGCCTGTACTTGCCGTGTATTTATTTTCACATTCACAGCAAGTCCATTCTATTCCTAAACTCATTTTTTATCTCCTAACAAGGGCGGGGGTGCCGAAGCACCCCCTGTAGTCAACTACGCCTCGCCCTTTGATTGTTTATCCCATCCGATGGCCTCTAGAGCCTTAGCAACATCATCATCAATCTGAGCGTCATCATCTGGTTTGAAGGTGTTATTTATATCTTTAACAGCCGACTCAAGAATAGAGCCCATCACCTTTCCAACAATCTTCATCTTTTTTGGGCTGAGGTCTTTGTGCACTCCAAAACTCACTGCACACCCAGCTTCTTGCCATTCAAATTCAAGCCGAACATCATCCGGCTCAATCCCCAACCTACTGCTGGTATGAAGAACCACCATAAAAAGGTGATGCTGTATCACCGTTCTATGAGCTTGTAAGTGAGGGTCTGCGACGTCATCATCCATTACTCCGGGTCTATCCTCGAAGTATTTTGCAGCAAGTTGAAACAATTCTCTATCACTATTGCAATATTTAACCATTTCAGCCATATCTGTTGCTAACGCCAAAGCAGTATCATGGTCTATGCTTTCACCTTCCGGTGCAATTAAGACATCATCTGATTCAACTATGAAGTCAATTTCAGCATAATTTGCCATTATAGCCTCCTTTTTTATTGTTATTTCATTTTCTTAGCTTTATTCATAAACGTGGCCATATCGCCCACGTTAGGAATTATTGTTAAATTGTTCGGGTTAATACTGCCTCCATGTCTTGAGTGCTCTTCCATCTCATCAATTAGGTGGTCCTCACGCTCTGTATAAAAGTAAAACACCTTATTCCTTACAGTATTTTCAAACACAGTTTGGCATCCATCAGTATCGCCAAAGAACATTACTACCCTATTTTTAAACATTGACCACTTATGCATACCTGCTAAAACGTCAGCAGGGGTCAGAAACTTTACAAATTCATGCTGTTTAGGGCTCCACATATGTACAAGTCGCCCATTTGGAGCATCATACAATTCTAAATCACCGTACTCAGCGGCTATAACAGCTAACTTGCTGTAAAAATTGGACTGCTCACTGCATGATGGGCTACTGTCCAGCATCATAACTACTGAACTCTTGTCATAGCTCATACGGCACTTGGTTACAGGCTCATTGTTAAATGACCTCAGCATCAACCTTTCAACATCCCAAAAATCATCGCCATCTGTCTGAGTGGTTGAATAATCTTCAGCAATCTTTGAAATAATCCTTGAAAGCTCTGTGCCAAGTCTCCTGTTCTTAACGCCGCTAAGGTCGTATTTACCGGGCCGTGCGGGCCTTCTGTTTATCTCGCTATATTGACGTGCACTATCATAGCCTTGAATTTTTGATTTGTCCTTCTGTGAAAGAGCAGTATAATAATCTTCAAACTCTGAATGCCAATTATTCATAGCTTTCATCTGTTGCTGATTATTCTTTACGTTAGTATTAAATCTTTTTGTAATTTCGGACGCCTTGTTGTGATATTTACCAAGACCGGAGGGCTTAATGCCCCCCAGCCTTGGTATCACTCTCGGCGTACGAGATTCAATGGCTCTATCATAAGATTCGCCTAAGTCATCAGTGTCCTTGATGCTAACGTCCTGTTGAGACTCAAAATTAGCATTCCTGTCAACTGCGTAAGGAGACTTAAAATGTCGCCACTGTTTATCTAGCGGATTTGTATTCTTTTTCAAGTTTATCTATCCTGTTTATTCTCGAACGCATGTCAAGTGAATATCCTATATCGTCCGCGTCAAACACTTCAATGAACGTAGCAAATATCACGTAGTCATAGACTATATGTGCGTATATACCGTTACGTACAAGAGTGTTGAAGTTGCCAGTATGTATCTTCCATCTGTTCTTCTGCAACTTCTCGGTTATGTCACCATCGTACTTAAAGCACCTATACAGAGGTATACGGCCAAACCAATGAATGAGCAACTCCATGATTTTAGGAGGGGCTACCCCCTCAATCAACAAGCTCATACTATTATTCTGCCCAGTACCTAAATTCTGTATGGTAGCATTAAGGTTCTTGGAAGTAATATGCAAACCATCTGGTATGCGTGTTACTTTAGCACCAGTTTTACTCTTTGTTGAACCAAGTAGCGTATCTATAAGAGGTATATCCTCATGTGAGCAACTATCACGACCATTAGGGGCTTTTGATACTACCATCTGGCAGTACCCTTTGTGCTCGCTGAAACTCTTCATTACACTATTACCGATAAGATTGCGTTTGCCATAGTACATGACATCATGCAAATGGTAAACAGCAAAGTATGTGGATTGGCTTGCATCAAGTCTTGTTATACTGTCAGATTTGATGTTCTCCAATGCTCCTACCCAGCAAAGGTTTTCGCTCCTGTTCAACCGGAACAAATCCCTCTTGCCATCGTAGTTACACGGCATAACTATCTCAATACCTTTACCTTCACGGAAACGCATATCAATGAACTTGTCTTTTCTATCAGCTCTTTTACGGGCAATAACCTCATCTTTATCACGTTTGTGTATGTACCAGCCTTTACGGCCAGCTATCATCCTGTTAAATTCCTTGCGACTAACATATTTGTCAGTCACGCGAATCTCCCCAACTGTATCACTATATGTACCTGTAATGTGCATGTAGTGAATCTCGGTAGAGTCGATTTCGCTAGTCCTATAGCAGTATTCTTTGGTTATTGTTCCCCATTCAGTGAAAGCGGCTGATTCAGGGTCTGGCTCGTCCATGTTTTGTTTCATAACAGCATCATCTGCTTTTACGGTACGTTCAAAGACGCCAAACACTTCGTCAGGTATTACAGATGCGGACTTAAATGAAGTGTCAAACTTTGCCAAATCTACAAGGCGAGGCATTTTAGGTTTAACATCTTCATGCTCCATATCAATATCTTCTACGCCATAATCATCAGCATTTATTCTCGATATTGCACGAACATCCACATCTTCCACTTTGCTCTGTCTTGATAACAGCTCATGGTTCTCTGGTGTTTTAGTGACATATTGCTCTACCAATTCATTCCAATCAGCACCATCTCCAAGCAATGTGATAGCATCCATCAGTTGACGTAATTCCTGTATAGTAGCAGGCTTCGGTAGTTCCGCAGCAACACTACGTAGGTACAGGTCAATCATCTGAGGCATGTATTCATGTCTGGGATGGGTGTTGTTCAGTGCTTTAGCTACATCTTCCGCAGGTAGTGGATTAAACCTTATCATCGGGAATCTCCGCAGTAATGCATCGCTAAACTCACGTTCCTCGTTGGCAGTGATAAAGACAGTCATATTATCAAGATTAGCCTTTATATTACCACCTTCGACGCCATTGACAGATAGCTCTCCGTACTGTAAGAAGTGCAGAAAGAAACCATCAGCAGTGGGCCTTGTTTTATCCCACTCATCGAGTAAGAGCATAACAGGTTGGTTGTGAGACTCAAGGGCAGCACGGAAGAGTTTACCCTTCCCTACTGAGACGCCTGATTTAGTATCTTCAGACGGCATCAGTTTAACTAGCAAATCTTCTTCGCGTGTGCCCTGAGTGCATTGGTGAACAAATAGCGGACGGTCAAGTATCTCGGCAAGTATCATGGGTAGGTAGCTTTTACCTGTACCGGCCATGCCGTACAGAAAAGCTCCTGCAGTTGGTTTAGTGTTTATAGACGTTACTACCTTAGCCGCAAATCTAGGAGTACATACGTATCCCGCTTCATTCATGGCTGAGTGCATCGTCCTTACATCTACCAGACTGCATACCTCACTAACTTGTGGTTGCTTGTCCGTCATTTCACTTTCCTTTTTTGTTAGGTGCCTAACCCCATGTCAGGCACAAATATTACCTCCCCACCTAAAAAGTAGGAGCCAAAAAGGCAGGGAGGCATAGAATGTTAGAGCATTGTGTGTAGTTGCGGAGCCCACTTCATGACTAGCGGACATGCTCATTTCATTCTATTTGTTTAAATTTTTCATAACCCTGTCAAACCACGCAACAGTATCACTGTTCTTGTGTTTGGTTAATTCTTCAGCCTGTAATTCAATGGCTTTAATTTTAATATTGACGTGCTTCTGTAATGGTATAAAACTCTTCAAAACACCCTGCATAACATTATGTGCATTAACTACAGCATCACCAGATACTGGTGCTGCTTCAAGACATTTAGAAACATCATTACATCTCTCTGCCACTTCAATTACAGCCTCACATAAATCCTTTAGGCTATCTAATTCCTGCTCTATTTGTTCTTTAGGTTTCATAATCTCCTCTTATATTCATGGTAATTGGCACTCTTTTATGATAAGGCTCACGCAATCTTATTGACGCCATTTTCATCTCTGTTACCAAGTCGTAGTTGGGCTTATCTCTTTCGCCCTTGTTTCTTATTTTTACATTGGCTTTTATTGTTGTCCTAGCTCTTATTTTTAAATAGTATCTATTTTCAACACCGTACACAACATCACTTGCGTAAAATCCATCATTCATGAGATTGACGTACTGCTCATCAGCCCAAGCAACAGCAGAGCATTTAGTCTTAAAATAGACTCTGTAAATCTTGCTCTTATCTATCATGCTTAGATTATCACCCTAATTATATTTATTAGCACAACTGCAAACACCAGCACTACAATAACATCAAAGAAATCATCACTGCACAGGTATTCTATCATACGCTCTAATATGTTCATTTTAACCTCTCATTTAGCAAGTTTCTCATTTCTGAGCAATACTCCTGATTTGTCAGGTTATCATCATCAAATTGCTTAAATATGCGTTTAATTCTATCATATACCCATTCGAGTCTGTCACGCTCGTATGTAATTAGCTTGTTAGGGATATATTTGACGCCTTTAGGTATGCCTAAATATCTATCAGTAAACTCTATGTCGCCAAACAGTTTAGTAGTGACGCCTGTAATGTTATTATGTATAACAACAGGTATGATGCCTTCATTGCCGTCAGCATCTACTCCAAAGTATCTAAAGCGTTTAAAGAGGTCGTAGCAATACTCTTTTTGGTCGTCAGTATAAATCCATTCAACAAACTCTTCGCCAAGTACATTAAACGTCAGTTTATTGCCCTTGTCTATGAATGCTGTAATGTACCTATCTTTCATTTACGGCCTGTACGAGTCAGCAACTTCTTTTCTCTTAACTGTTTCAGTCTTGAACTGGCGGCACCATTTATTTGCACCTTACCTTCTTTTAGCAACGATTCATAGAATGTTATCAGCGTGGTCAGCGACCAGCGTGTTCTATATGCGTCTATTACTTTCATATTACGCTCCCTTTTTGTTGTGTTTAAATCTTTTAATCAGTTTATATACCGCACCAGTTATCATTGGTTATTTACTCCTATTTTTAGGAGGTAGGTTTTTAGTGTGTGTGTGGGATTATGACGTTTAAAAAAACCGGGACAGTTTAAAACCATCCCGGTTTAATTTGGTATGTAGAACAGGGTAACCGTTACTTCTTCGGTTTGTGTGTAGTCTTCATGACGTACTTACCCTTGTCGTTCTTGACGTACTCCCTCATATGTTGGTGACACTTCCAGAACTTACCGTTCTTACATTTCACAACTCCCATTCCCTCAATGATGGTACGTATCTTGTCAGATGTATCAGTCATCTTTTCGGAATAGTGTGATTTGTCACGGGAACCACCACCATTGTTTTTAGGTGGTCGTTTGTTCATGGACTCCAACAGTATCAGTTTACTGTTGAACTTGTCAAGGTCATACTCTTTGGTCTCTTGATTGAAACATTCAAAGAGGTGACCTTTCCAGTTATCACCACCACAGTTGTCTAATTTAGTATCACCGACCAGTTTGACGTAGTCAGGTAACGTTATAAACGACTGTGGTAACTCAGGGAGGTTGTTGATTGTAGTCAATCCCATTGTATTACCTCCGTTATTCATGGTTACAAGATACAAACAATCAAACAATATATCAAGAAGTGGTTATACCATAGATTAAACATTTATTTTGTGGGTAATGATATGTAGATATGGGTAGACATGGAAACTCCGGGGTAAATGGGGTGATGTCTTATAATATACGTTATGAATAATTCAATGACATATAACCTATCTTATGTATAATACATATATTATGTCGTGTAAGTTACTGTTCCTTAAGGGGTTACGTGTCCTATAGTATATATTATGTATAATTCCAATTTTTCAACCTAAAATTCTCAATCCCAAAAATGGAAAGACCGGATGGGGGGCGGGGTAAAAGGCCCACTCACATTGTACGCTAATTTTTCAGTTTTCCACACAAATGCTGTAAATATCACACATTTGTAAGAATTTCTTACTTTCTTACGTATATTATATATATATATGCTCTATATTGCTTTGCTTAGCCTTAGCTAATGCTGATATAATATATATATTATATGCTGCAGGCGTCAGAAAGAGATTTTGCTTGTAGGCAACGGTTTCAACCAGTTAGATTCACCATATGAATAAAGAACCGTGGTAGATGCTGCTGAAAACACTACAAAACGGAGTTTTTTAAGGGCTGCCAGTCATCATTGTGCTAATTGGGATGCAGGGAACTGCCTTGGCTGCATGATGAAAACAGAGAAAAAAGTGATTATTTTTAAAATATCACACAAATTATCCAATAGGCCCTGTATAGTCAATGCAGGGTGTGAATATTTCAATAATGTTGTTGTACCGGGAATCAGTAATGGAAGATGAATACCTAGATTTAGTTGATACAGTTGATAGATTGAAGTTTCTTTGTAAGAGATTGAATCTTTCCAAGATAGTTGATGGTGATTTTGGGCAAATTGACATTTTAGCAGAAATGAAAGAGAGAATAGAAATGATAGAATTAGAACGTATTGACGAGCCGCTTGTAGATAAGTATAAATATCAGGCATAATGCTGTGAAAAAGAAGATTCATAGACGTGCCGTGGTAATACCGGACATACATTTCCCATTACAGGAAGATGCCGCTATAAATGTGGTCTTAAAGGCTATAAAAATGGTAAAACCCAACATATTCATCTGTTTGGGCGATTTAGGAGAGTGGAAGAGCGTTTCTCCATTCAAGTATAAGCGCCGTAAGCGGCCCCCATTGGAGTATATACTGGAAGATTTAAAGGTTGAGGCTGAAAAGGTCAATAATGGTCTTGATTTGTTCGATAAAGCCCTTAAAGTTGTGGGATGTAAGGAAAAGCATATGATTGAGGGCAACCACGATTTTTGGTTAAATTCGTTTGTAGAGGAGTTTCCGTACCTGCCGCAGTACAAATTCCCTGAAATCATGTCTCTTAAGGACAGAGGGTACAAATACTACCCTTACGGCAGGCTTATGAGAGTAGGCAAACTGTATTTCTACCATGGCGGCCACTATACCACAATGTACCATACTAAGCAACATGCCCAGAATCTTGGTAAAAATGTGATGTATGGCCATACTCATGATGTGCAGCGGCATGGAATTACCCATATAGACGGTGCTCACCATGCTTGGTCGCTAGGATGCCTCAAGGATATGTCAAAAGAGGTCAATGAATGGTTAAAAGGCCGTCAAACTAACTGGTGTCACGCTTTCGCTGTGATTGATTGGTTCGATGATAATAACTTCAGGATAGATGTAATAGACATATACAAAGGAAAAACATACGTATGGGGGAAGTTAATAGATGGAAACACATAGCGTCCGGAGGGCTCGGCAAGGGCTAAATAGTAATATAGGTTGGGAGTGGCGCTATGCGTTCAAAACTGGTTAAAGGTAAGAAAGAATACTTGTATAAAAATAAGGATGAGTTCTATGAAAACGAAGAAAATGAGTTTATTGACGATTGGCGTAGGTCAAAAGTCAATGATTGGGTATTAACTGATGATGGGCAAGTGTGTCGCATATTACACCGGGGTTCCTTTTCAAGTGGAAACGAGTATGTGCGTACCGTCTTGGGAAGCTACCCCATCAGAGATAGTGTACAAATGGTCGGAAAAATCGCTGAAGACGTCTATAGGTTCACAAAATCGACAAAACCCAGAAAAGATAGGCCGGAAGAGAAAAATCCGAACAGGAGGGAAATAGTCTTTGCAAAGTATGTTGCTAACGGAATGCCCCCTGAACAGGCTTATTTGCGTCTATACAATACAAATAATAGAGAATATTCAAAAAATGCTTCTACTGCTCTATTAAAAACAAAAAGGATAAGAAGATTGGTTAATGAAGAAACAAAGAAAATGCTTGGACAAGTTGGTGTTGATGAAGAATACCTACTGGCTAATGTTAAGGATGTTATTGATAAAATAGACGGCAGGGATTCAGATAAGCTGAGAGCCATAGAAATGCTAATGAAAATAGCTGGTATGTTCCCGAATGATAAGAAAACCGAGTCTCTTACTGTATTTCAGGGATTTACCAGTGAACAGCTAAGTCAGTTGAACAGTGCCAATATAAAAGCTATTGGACATGCCGAAAAAGATATCACATAGCGATATATCATTATATTTGATGCCCATGTACCGCAGTTCATCTAAGTCATGTAAAGTATGTAATAAAAAGCTGAATAGCCGGATAAAAATGATAGTGTTCAATGAAAAATATATGCCGATAGGGTTTAGTTGTAAATACTGTCATTCTATTTATGTTGAGAATGATATACTAATTGGAGTTGGCAACCCTGATAAGGTGGATATACATGGAGAAACCTAATCGTGACAATTTCTTTGAGACTTATCTTGATATAGACCATTGGGCTGAATCAGAGGAGATAAAGGATAGTTCCATAAAAAATACCAGTAAAAAACGAATACGTCAGGAAAAACGTAAGATTGAGTTAAATCGAAGATGGAAAACAAAGAAAAAGAAATAATACCGTTTAATATAGTCCCTCCACCGTCTGAATCAAAGATTAACGATGAGGTGCTGCAAAAGTCACTAAAAGACTTAATATACTTCGGCAGGGCATTTCTGCCTAAGGATTTCCTAGATAAGAGTGAATCTCCTAAGTTCCACTATGAAGTAGCTAAAAAACTAATGTCTACAGAGCCAGCTGCTAGGATATGTAATATATTGCCGCGTGGATTTGGTAAATCAATACTTTCTAAAGCTGCTGTGATGCATAAGATGCTGTTCTCCCCACAGGGAGAAAGACTCTTTGTAGCTTGGGTTGCTGAGGAACAGGGACAGGCTATTGACCATATTAAGTACCTAAAGTCACATTTTGAGTATAATGATAAGATAAAGTATTATTTTGGCACTTTAGCTGGTGATTCCGTTGGCAACAGGTGGACTGAGAAAGATATTGTAACTTCAAAGGGCGACAGGATAATAGCAAAGGGTACATCACAGAGGCTAAGGGGGCGTACTGAGATAGATGTACGTTATACCGGCATTATCCTTGATGACTTTGAATCAGAGTTGAATACCAAGACACCCGAAAGGCGTGATGAGATTAAGAAATGGATTGTATCTACAGTATATCCAGCTCTTGAGGAATCTCCCGGGCGCGAGGGATGGATATGGCTGGCTGGTACTATTGTACACTATGACAGTTTTTTACAGATGGTTGTTGATGGACACAGGGATGCTACAAAGGACGGTAGGAAATATCCTTGGGATTTAACATTCTATAGGGCAATAGAAGATGGTAAACCACTTTGGCCGCAGCAATTCCCACTTGAGAAGATGGCTGCTAAGAAAAGGGAGTTTATTGAGGCTGGTCTTGTTAATAAGTTTGCTCAGGAGTATATGAACGATGCCCGTGATATTTCAGATGCTGCTTTTAAAATTGACAGGATACAGAAGCATAATCATACTTTTATCTCAAAAGACAAATTTGCCTACCTTGAGGATAAGGGAGATGATTTTATACCAGTAAACATATACGTAGGTGTGGATATAGCGGCTACAGCGACAAAGAAATCAGACTTTCAGGTTATTTTAGTGATTGCTATAGATAAGAATAAGAATCGGTATGTACTGGAATATTTCCATGAGAGGATACCGACATTCGATGTGCCGGAGAAAATCATTGAAATAGCTAAGAAGTACAGTCCAGTAAAGAGAGTTACTATAGAAACAGTAGCTGCTCAGGAAATGGTGAGAGATATGGTAACAAGGATAGCTCATGATGACAGGAGGTTGATGCCGGGAATATTTAAGGGAGTCAGGCCGCCTCCGGGTATAAAGAAAGAAGATAGATTAGAGACATCTCTTGGCCCCATAGTTAATACTAAGAAATTATATATAAGACCTAATATGACTGAAATAGTGGATGAGTTCTTTGAACATCCATTCGCTAAGAATGATGACCTATTAGATGGGCTGTATTATGCTGATTATTATGCTAAACCGCCGTTGAGCGATAAAATGGGTAAAGATAAGTTCGATAAGACGCCAAAAAGGACAGAAATGCGTAAAAAGTACAACTGGTTCACCGGCGCAAGAATTTCATAAAAAGTTGCTATTTAGTATTGACATATAGAATTTTTGGTTCTTAACTTTAAAAGTATCAATGCAAATACCAGAAGACCCTAGAGCTAAACTTACCCGCGAACTGTTTCAACGTTATCGTGATGCCCGTGCTGATTGGGATACTGAAGCACGTAATGATATTGATTTCTTTTATGGGAATCATTTTTCCAATGATGAGGTTAATGATTTAGAAAATCGCAATCAAGCTGCAGTACCAATGGATAGGATTGGCCCTGCTATTGAAAAGCTTAAAGCAATGCTTACATCAAAGTCTCCTGCCTTTACAGCTATACCAAGAGAAGATTCAGATGCAAAAGTAGCAAAACTTTGGCGTATCGTAATGAGTTATGTGTGGGAGATATCAGACGGCAATGCTCAACTAAAGCAAGCTATTCATGACCATAGTACAACTGGACTAGGTTATTTATATGTGTATATTGATACAGAAGCTGATTTTGGCAAAGGAGAGGTTAAATTTACAAATGTTAATCCTTTTCGTGTTTATGTACCGTCTTCTGCCCGGGATAGATATTTTAATGATGCTGATAATATTATTTTATCAACTATACTTACTGGTGAACAGATTTTAAATGTATATCCTGAACTTGGGCCACAGATTAATCCTGAAACGGGAGAAATGGAAGATGGTCTTATAGAGCATATTTCAGCTTACAATGAAGAAGATTTTCCATCAGCTAATAATAGCAACCAACAGGCTACTTGGACACCTGCCGAGGCTGAAAATCTGGAAATTTCACATCAGCAGAAATATCAGGTATTAGAAAGATTTTTTAAGATAAAAGTACCATTCTATCGAGTGGTAGATGTTAAGAATGATGAAGAGATGATTCTTAACGAAGAAGAATTTCAGAAGTTTCTTAAAGAGAACCCCGGTGTATTTGAACGGGGATTGATTCAATTTGAAGAAGTTTTACAGGCCCGTGTAGCGGTAGTTGCGTCGGTTGGAGAAGTGGTTCTATATGAGTCAGTTCTTAATACTAATATATATCCCATTGTACCGTTACCTAACATATATACAGGTACTCCTTACCCGAGGTCTGATATATCGAGGTCGCGCCCCATGCAAAGACTATTAAATAAATTATGGTCTTTGGCGCTCTCACATGCTCAGGCTTCAGCGGGCCTGAAATTATTAGTTCCTCTTGGCAGTGTTGATGATATAAGTCAGTTAGAGATGGATTGGGCTAATCCCAATGCTGTTATAGAAGTTGATACATCTCAGGGTGAGCCACATTTCCCGGCTCCTACGCCGTTGTCTGGTGAATTTTATAGATTGATTCAGTCATGTGAATTTTATATTGATTTCACATTTGGGTTGCCGGAGTTGATGCATGGGTTTTCTGAGAAAGCTCCCGATACTTTTAAAGGTACAGAGAGAATGCTTGCTCAGGGGGCTGAAAGGCCAAAATCTAAGTTGCGGGATATTGAGTTTAGTCTTCGTAGGCTTGGTCAGGTAATATATGGGATGTCCAAGGGACATTATACATTTAAGAAGATGTTTCGTCTTGCTCAGGCTGATAATAATGTTAGTGAAGTTATGGCTAATTATTATGATGACTATACAGAAACTATATTTGATATTCAAAAAGAGAGGCATTCTATTGGTCAGCATGATATTAGTATTGAAGCGGGTTCAACTCTACCAACAAGTAAATGGGCTGAGTTTCAGGTTTATCTTGAAGCTTTCCAGCTTGGGCTTGTTGACAGGGTAGAAGTAATTAAGAAGAACCCGGAACTTTTTGATAAAGAAGGATTAATTAAGAGAATGGGCGAGATACAGCAGTTGCAACAACAAGTTGAGCAACTTACACAACAAAATAAAGAATTGCAGGGCGACCTGCAAACGGCACAGAGAGAGTCTGTAAGTGACAGGAAGCGGGTTGAAGTTGAGAAATTTAAATCACGGCTTTCTGAAGTACAGTCTGGTGCCAAGGCTGATAGAAAAGTGCAAGCTAATAAGCTTGATAACGCGGTGAAGCTCGAAATGGAAAAATTAAGACCAGCGATGGAAGAATTTGAAGTTGGTCTTGGTTCTGTTCCTTAAGTTTAGAGACATCGCAGGGAGACAATAAAATGAATGAAGCCGAAACAACACAACAGCAGGACCAAGCAGTAGAAGATGCTGGATTTAATGAAGTGCAGGGATATGACTCGGACTATGTAGACCGTAGTAATGTCGCTGCTGCTGATAACTCAAATAGCAATACATATCAAGTAGATTGGGAATCCGAAGCTAAGAAGTTCCAATCCATGAATGATAAAAGTTCATCTGAAAATAAAAAGATGCGTAAAGACATGGAATACTTGGTACAGGAATTTGCTAAAAATCAGAATCAATCCACTGTCCCGTCTAAGGAGCCTGCGTTACCCGAGGATGAATTTAATCCTTGGGATGCGTATTATAAGCCTGAATCTGCCAGTTACAAGTTTCGTAAACAAAACGAACAGGAAACTGTCAATCAGGCTATGAGTCAACAGAAAGCTGAAATGAGTGAGCAGATGTTGATTAATAATACAGTTAATGATTTACGTAGTGTTCATAATTTGACTGAAAATGAAGTTCAGGATTTCATGCAGTGGTCAACAAATCCATCAAGTAATTTGAGTTTGGATACGTTGCTAAATGTATGGAAAAATGAAACTGAACAAAGCATTTTACCAGTTCAAAGAAGTGAGGCTACTGAATCATTAGATGCGGTGAAAGCCGCAAAAGAGGCTCCCCGCAGTGCCGGAGTATTACAGGGTTCTGAACCAGAACAAAAATCAGATATTGATAAGGTTTGGGAACAAGTTATGTCGGCAAGCGGAAGGAGCAATGTACTTTAAGATAAACTAATAGGAGTCATAGATGGCAACGTATAATAGCGGTCAGCTAAAACATAGTGACCCCGGTGCAGTTATTGACAGTACGGTTCATTCTAGGAGACTATATAATTTTAGCGACAGAGTCGCTGATTTAGCTCCAGACGAATCTCCGTTCTTTGTATATCTGTCGAAGGTCGCTAAAGTGCCTACCGATGACCCTCAGTTTAGATTCCTTGAAGACCGTAACAAAATCGCTATTACAGACCGTTCCTTTTTAATACAGGCGGCAGTTACATTATCAGCAGCCGGAAGTACCACTACTGTTACTTTCGATACTACTGGTGGAGCAAGTGTTGACTGGCTTATTAAAGGTATGGTCGTATTGATTGGTGAAGACGATGACAGTACAAACCAACCAGCACATAACGTAGTTCGTGTTGAATCACTTACTGATAGCGGAGCTTATACTACAGCGACGTGTCGTACTATTTCTAAAGCAGGTGCCTCTACGGCAGAACTTGCTGTTGATGATAATACGAAGTGTATGGTAATTGGTACTTCTTTTGAAGAAGGCTCAGGTTCTCCTGATGTATGGTCGCAAGAACTGGATAATGATTATGGTTATACCCAAATCTTTAAAACAGCTTGTGAATTAACCAATACAGCGAGAGCTACTCGTTATCGTGGATACGCTGATGAATGGCAACGGATATGGAATCTCAAACTTAGGGAACATAAGGTAGACATCGAGAGAGCAATGCTTTTCGGTCAAAGAGCATCTGTACAGGGCATTCAGTATTCTGAAGGCATTACAGGTCAAATCATGAAAAATAGTCAGTCAAATGTAGTCGCAGGTGGTGGACAAGTTTCGTACAATGAAGGCGAAGCTTATTTTAAGTCTGTAACTACTGCTGAATGGACTTATGATGATATTCTTTCAGACCTTGAAGTGATTTTCGACCCGGCAAGGGGCGGAACATCTTCAAAGCTAGCTCTGTGTTCTCTTCCGGTTATTACTCAATTTAATAAGATTGGTGATGGCGGTTTTATTGACACATCCACAGCAAGCACACAAGCCCAGTATATGATTGAAAGAGCTACTGGCTCATTCGGTCATAGGGTTACTAAAGTTGATACCATTCATGGTGACATCACACTCGTGAAAGAACCATTGTTTAGGGGATTAGCTTCAGGCTTTATGTGTATGATTGATTTAGACCACGTATCATACCGTCCTCTTGTTGGAAACGGTATTAACCGTGATACTCATATAATTACAAACGTGCAGTCAGATGATGAAGACTTGCGGAAAGACATGATTCTTACAGAAGCAGGTCTGGAAGTAAGTTTACCTGAAACTCATGCACTGTTTAATTTAGAAGGAGTATAACATGAGAGCTGATTATTTAAATGAAAATAGTTCATCCACTTATAGTCTCAAGGATAAGACAAAGCTTCTTTCTGCAGCAATTACATTGACTGAGAAAGATAGTCATAAAGTGTTTTATGTTGAGTCTTCAGGTGGGGCTTATTCAGTAACTTTCCCAACAGGTGCAGACATTGAAGACGGAATTAATTATAAATTCTGGGTCAATGAGAATACACCTACAGGGGCAGTTACATTTGCTGCTGGTAGTGCTATTGTCTTTGGTAAAGTCAACGAAACTGAAGTTGATACTGGAGACGACGGCCCCGGTTCAAGCGCTGATGGAGCAACTGGTGTTTCCAATGTAATTTGGGGAACATCAGCACTTAAAGGTGATTATTTAGAATTTTCATCTTTTGGTGGACATTGGTACTTAACTGGTCAGTCTGGTAAAGATGGAGCCGTAACTACATCATAATCCGAATTAATAAGGATAACAGTATGGAACTGTGGGGGTTGTCGTATAAAGGACGGCCCCCGAAATCCAAAGAATTATGAAAAAATGTATACATTGCGAAAGTCCTAATAAGGATAATTGGTTTTACTGTAAGAAGTGCGGTAAGAAATCGTCTTCTACAAAGTATACCACCAATTTGTATATGATGAGTGAGATTGGTAAAAGAACAGACATCGAGTTTACCAATATGTCAGTTGATGAAAGTGTTAAAGATATGAATAGGAGTAGATATGCCAACAGAAAAAACTAAATCTGGTAAGGTAAAACATTATCCCTATACAAAAAAAGGTAGAGCGGCTGCGAAGAGAGCAAGAAAACGCAGACGTAAAAAGTAGAAATAATAAATGGCAACTTTTGAAGCACAAGTAGAAGGATTAACTAGCCTTTCCATAGATGGGAGCAGTGCTCCGACTCAGACAGAGTTGACGCAGTTCTTGACAGATGGAGCAAAAGAAGTTATAAATATCTTACCAGATGATTTATTAGAGTTATGTACAAGTGAACAAAGTTTTACATCAGGGACTCCACAGACATTAAATACTGGCAAGGTGATGTATGCGACCAGAAGTGATGGTACAATAGCACAGCCTTGTAGGTTTATACCATCCCGTATGGTAGGCAGAGCCTTAGATTCGAGTGATATGACTGCGGCTACAACTACAGACCCTATATATTATGTTAAAAATAATACGATAGATATTGCTCCCAGTAGTGGGTCTTCTGTGTATTCAGAAGTTCAATATCCATCTGTTGCATATGGCGACTCTGCTGTTGCTAGATTCCCAGATGAAGCTGAATACTTAATTCCATTATATGCTTCTGTTAAATCATTACAGAATGTTTTAGGTGATAAATCATCTAATTCAGATATTACTACAGCTCTTACAGCTATTAATACTGAACTTGATGATACTTTAACTATAGCTAATGATATACATGCACAGGCTGCTGGTATTACCGCTGGAGTGGGGGATGCTAGAACTGAAATAATTTTAGCAAATGCTGAAGTAGATAAAATGGCAACTGAAATTGGTCTGGATAATGCTGAACTTGATAAAGCCTTAACAGAATTAGGAGAAGCTGCAACTCTTGTAGATTCTGGTATAGATACAGCAACAGCGGCTATCACTACAGCAGCTGGTAGAATCAATACTGCGGTTGAATTAGCTAATGGACAGTTTGATGCAGCGGTTCTTGAATCAGCCCAAGCCGAGGGAGAAGCTGATGATGGTAAGATTGATACAGCTTTGGATTTGATTAATACACAATCAGATAACGCTGTAAGTGGAATTGGGGACGCTAGAACTGCATTGGGCAATGCAAATACAAGAATAGCTACAGCTAAGTCTGAGATAGATATAGCAAAAACAGAGGCTGCAGAAATAGCTACACAGACAGATAATAGTGGAGATTTTGAAACAGCCTGTGATGCTATTAAAACAGAGTTGGATAAGGTTGATAATATAATTGTAGAAGCTAGTACCGAGTTTGATAAGGTTGATAATGTAATTGTCGAGGGAAGTGCTGAACTTGATAAATCTACTGCATTATTAGATTTAGGTGAAACAGATACAGAGGGAGCTGTTAATACAGCGGCAGCTAAGATAATAACAGAGTTAGATGAAACCCAAGCTGTATGTGATAAGATAGATGCTGATTTAGTTCTTGCAAAGGCAGAGATTGTTCTTGCTAAAGCAGAAGCGGCAGAGTTGGCTTCAAATACAGATAATGCAAGTAATTTTGAAACTGCGTGTGACGCAATGGTAACAGAATTAGGTAAGGTTGATGAGATAATTTTACTGGCAAATGATGAGTTTGATGAGGTGGCTGTTGAGGTAAGTGCTACTGCTACATCTCCTATATCATTGGCTAGGACAGCGGCACCATCTATTATTAGTGTGAGTGATTTGAATATTAATGCTGTGCTTCCAGTTTCTCCATCGGCACCAAGTTTTGATGCTGGTGCTATATCTATAAGTGCATCAGCTCCATCTTATTCTAAAACATCATTAACTCTTGGTACAGCTCCTACGATATCAGATTTGAATATTAATGCTGTTCTTCCTGTGTCCCCATCTTTAAGCACAGTATCTTACTCAGACGCCACTAATAATGATGCTAGTGCAGCTGCTGTTACTACAGCGAATGCATCGGCCCCAAGTATAATTGATGTTAGTGGAAATGCCCCAACTTATTCAAAGCCGTCTTTAACAACTAGGGTTGCTCTTAGTAGTTATACGAGCGGATTGAGTGAGACAGACCCGGGAGTATTTAATATTTCAGCGGTTTCTCCATCTCCTCCATCAGCACCAAGTTTTACTACACCAGAAATTCAGGCTATAACCGTAAGTGATACAACTGTTGGTACTATGCCGACAGTTTTAAATTTGGGAACTGCTCCTACTTATACAAAGCCAACTATTACTACTAGAGTTGCATTTAAAGCTTTTTATGCAGATACATCAAATGCGAATCCTTTTGGAGATAATGACCCGGCTGCTTTTTCTATATCAACATTAGTTCCAGTTGCTCCAGCTATTAATATAGTATCATATACTGATGCTACAAATGCTGATGCAAGTGTGAGCGCTGTTACTGCAGCAACTGCATCTGCTCCAAGTATAATTAATGTTAGCGGTAATGCTCCCTCTTATTCAAAACCATCTTTAACAAGTAGGGTTGCTCTTAGTAGTTATACAAGTGGTTTAAGTGAAACTGACCCCGGGGTTTTTACAATTACAGCAGTTGTTCCATCATCTCCATCATTAACTTCGATTACATTTGCTAGTCTTGATAGTGATGTAGATGCTTTAGCTCCTACATTTACAGCTGCAACCGTTAGTGCAGGAGGTGTTTACGGGGCTAATACACCTCCAACATATACAAAACCATCTGTGTCTCCTGATTTTGCTCAGGTAAATACACATTTAGATACAAATGAAGATGTTGAATTAGCTTCTGTTAAAATACAAGAAATACAGACTCAAATAACTGAATATAATGCAAATATTCAGAATGAGCAGAATGAATTTAATAAGGAGAATATTGCATATCAGGCAAATATTCAAGAATCAATACAAGAATTACAAGCTGCTAATCAAATAGCCATTACTCAGGGTCAAGCTAGTTTACAAGTTGCTATTGGGAATGAAGATAGAAGTCAACAAAGACATTTCCAGAATGCTATAAATGATATGAAAGTTATATTTGATAGTAATGCTCAATCAATACAAAAATATCAATCTGAACTTGGTAAATATCAAGCTGATGTAGCTAAAGAAGTTCAGGAATATCAACAAAAATTAGCTCATTATAGTCTTGAACTAAATACATCATATCAAGCATGGGCTAAAACTGAATCAGACAGTTTTCAACAATATCAGTTGGATATTCAAAATGAACTAAATGAGTTTAATAAGGAAAATGCACTATATCAAATTGAGTTTAAAGAAGCCGTTGATAAGAATAATGCAGATTTGCAGGTTGCTATTGCAAATGCAAATAATCAGGCTCAGGAACATAGACAAGAAGCTCAACAGATTACTGATATGAATAAGTTTAATAAAGCTCAGGACCAAGCATTGAATATGGCAAATGCCGCTAAACAAATGGAAGACCTCATTGCTGATAATAATAGTAAATTACAGAAGTATTCAAATGAATTGCAATCTTATCAATCTCAAATTGGTAAGGAAGTTCAAGAATACACTCAGAAACTTTCACGTTACCAATTAGAAATAAATTTAGTTCAACAATCGTGGTCAAAAACTGAATCTGATACGATGCAACAATATCAATTTGATATACAGAATGAATTAAATGAATTTAATAAAGAGAATGCTTCTTATCAGGTTAAGTTACAAGAAGGTATTCAACAAGCTCAGATAAATAAAGATAAAGTTACACAACAGGCTCAGATAAGTTCACAAACAAAACAAACTCAAGCTCAACTTGATGCTCAGGATGCTCAACAAGAAGCCGCATTGAAATTACAGAAAGAACAGCAGCAATATTCTGAATCACTTCAAAAATATAGTGCTGAAGTTGCTAAATATCAGGCTGATGTTGCTAAGGAAGTACAACAGTACCAGCAGAAATTATCTCAATATCAACTTGAGTTAAATACATCTTTACAAGCTTGGCAGAAAACAGAGTCAGATAGTCTTCAGCAATTCCAGTTAGATATACAGAATGAATTAAATGAGTTCAATAAAGAAAATGCAAGGTATCAGGTAGAATTACAAGAAGCTGTTGATAAAAATAATGCTGATTTACAGGTAGCTGTTGCTAATGCTAATAATTTAGCACAAGAATATAGACAAGAAGCTCAGCAATCTACCGAGATGGATAAATTTAATAAGGCCCAAGACCAAGCTTTAGCCTTAGCTAATGCAGCTAAACAGATAGAAGATTTAATAGCTGATAATAATAGTAAGATTCAGAAGTATTCAGCAGAACTTCAATCATATCAAAATCAAACTAATAAAGATGTTCAAGAGTATCAGTTAAATCTCGAAGGAGACTTACAGGTCTGGTATCAGCAACGTCAAACAGATATACAAAAATACTCTGCTGATATTCAAGATGAATTGAATGAGTTTAATAGAGAGCAGACTGTATTTCAAAATGAGTTACAGGAGAAGGTTCAGGAGGCTCAGAATCAGCAAACTAAAGACTCATCTGAATATGGGTCTAAGATTCAGAAGTATTCTAGTGAATTACAGTCATATCAGGCTCAGATAAATAAAGAAGTTCAAGAGTATCAACAAAATTTAGACCAGAAATTAAAAGAGTTTGACTCAAGTGTTAAATTACAGCAGTCTTATTATCAAGAAGCTGAATCTCGTACAAATGCTGGTAATGCATTTTTACAACAAGCTCAATCTGTTATAGCACAGGCTCAAGGATATGCGGCTGAGGTAAATGCTAGAGTTGGTTTTAGTGGAGCTAAATCACAGGCTATTCAGGGTCATATTAGTACAGCTCAAAGTTATGTAGCTACAGCACAGGGATTTGGAAATGAAGTTCAGTCTAAAGTTGGTATAGCAAATGGATATGTTGCTGAAATCAATGTTAGATTACAACAGGCAGAATCAAAAAGACAAGAATCTCAATCCAGATTAGCGGCTGGTGGAGTTTATTTTCAAGAAGCTCAATCAATAGTAGGTCAAGGCAATGCCTATCTTGCAGAGGCTCAAGCATATGTAGCTCAAGCGCAAGGATATGCAGCTGAGGTTAATGCAAGGTCATCATTCACAGGGGCAAAGTCACAAGCTGTACAGGCATATATAAATACTGCTAGTGCCTATTTATCTGAGGTATCTCAGGATATAGCATTAGCTCAGGGATATGTAGCTACTGTTAGTGCTTATATACAATCAGCACAGAGTTATAGTTTAGAAGTAGATTCCAGATTAAAGTATGCTGCTGTATTCGGACAAACAGCACAGACACGATTGGCTAATGGTAATGGATTTTTAGCAGAAGCAGCAGGTAGTGCTAGTGAGGTACAGTCGTATGTTAATGAGGTGTCTGCTAGGGTAGCTCAAGTACAGGCTCAGGTAGGAGTAGCTCAAGGATATATAGCAAATGGTGGTGGATATTCGAGAGTTGCAGATGGATATGGTAAAATAGCACAAGGATTTTTAGGTACGGCTAATGGGTATTTACAATCAGCACAAGCTTATGTAAGTTCAGCTCAGTCGTATGCTTCAGAAATACAATCAAAGATTGGTATATCTCAAGGATATGCCAATGAAGTCCAGATGAGACTTGCTGTAGATACAGCTCATTATGGATGGTTAGAGAAACAGCAGGCAAAATTGCAGGCTGACTATGACAAAGGAATACAAATTTTAATGAACGATAGGAGTTAATTATGGCAGATAAAGCAACAGGAAATATATCAGCTTCTGTAATGTCAGATTTTGCGAAAAAAACTATGGGTGGTACCTTAAGTTATGAACCAGCAAATACAGGAGACCAATGGATATATGTTGAAACTATAATAGATGCAGCATCAGTTGCATTAATAGCTGATGGAAGGCAGTATGCTGAAAGATATATAAGAGCAGATGAAGGAACTGAAAAAATTGCAGATTCAGCAGATATAGTTAGATGGATGGGTATAAAACATACAGGAACAACGGATGGTAGTACAGCTACAGATTCAGGTATAGTTATTTCATTAGCCGCAGCTGGGAATGCTGCTTATGGAGAAGTAGAGGGATTTTTTATAGATTCAGGAGAATTTTTTTGTTTTAAAACTGCAGCTTGTACATTAGCTACTATAGGTGCAATTTCAGTTACAGTAACAGATGGAGCACCTGCTTCACCGAGTTCACCGGGAGATGTATTAGTTCAAGTAGCAGCAATACTAGATAATGTGTCATAAATAATGGCAGTACATAGTATATCTGTAAAAGAAATTCTAAGTCGGGTGCGTTTGGTCTTTCCAGATGCACCTGAGACTTATGTATTGAATCTTATAAATGATGCCTTGGTACATATGGGTATGTATAATAACAAGGTAGTTCAGGCTAAGATTACTACAGTAGCTGATAAGATGTGGTATCCCATAGGTGATGGAGCTACTGATTCAAGTAGCAATGCATTGGAAGCTAATAAGATATTTCGTGTAGACCTTATGGATAATGAAGGAGACTACATACAGATACCAAGATTGCTGGATAAAAATATCTTGCTTATGGATGTTACTAGCGAATCAGCGTTAAATTCGCCTGACTAATGGCAAGTAATATAAAATATCCAGAGAATAGCTCAAGATGGTTTGTGCAGGGCAGTAACCTTGCGCTACTTACTGATGTTGATAGTGATGGTGATACAAGAACTACAACAAGAAAGAAATGGCAAGCCATTGATGAAGCTGTTACTGATGGAATATTAATCCATTATTATGGAGAACCAAACTCGTTAAGTAGTATTACGAGTTCAATAGATTTAGATAATAGTCTGCATTTAGCGCTTGTAGACTATGTAAAGAAATGTTTGTATATGGATAAGGCTGGAGTTTCCGCTGAACCAAATATAGCGGCACTATCAGCTCAAATGTCGTCAGCCCATAAAGCAAACTTTGATGAAGCTGTAGTTAGATACGGCATGAGAAAAAGAGACAAGACTGGCGGCGCTAGGGTTTTAAAACCAGTTAGTTTATTGTAGAACTCAGATAGGGAACATTCTCGCCCCCCAAGCTGAGTTATAATAATAGGAGAATAGAATGGCAAATTTAGGGAAGCACAGAGCTCACGAATCACTTAATGTGGAGTCTGCCGCTGATTGGCAAGTACAGTCAGTAGCTACGGTAGGTTCATCAGCATCAACTGTAGATGTAAGTAGTAGTCATATGATACATATGCAGTCTGACAATGATTTTTATTTCACTTTCAAAACTTCTTCAACGGATGCTTTAAGTACATCCAATGATTTATATTTAAAAGGTGGAGATACTATATACTCACTGAGGATACCCCAAGGATTAGGGGAATCAATACATCTTCAATGGGAACGTAAGGGTAGTTCAGATTGTACTATCCGTTACGTACTAGCTTAGGAGTCTGACATGGGATTCATTACAACAACAGACGAACACATTGCGTCTGGTGGAACAATAACAGGTGATTTAACTATTGAGACTAACCTTACGGTTAGCGGTGATTTAACTGTATCTGGAGGCGGAAGCTTAGCTTTTGATGAAATATTAGAAGGTACTCAGGTAATAGATGTTTCTAATGCAGAAGCATTTTTAGTAAGAAAGAACTCAGACGGCGGTGATGTATTCACAGTAGACACTACCAATTCTGAGATAACTGCTGGAGTAGATGGTGCAGGAATTGATGTTATCTTCTATTCTGGTACTGCTGGAGATAATCTTACTTGGGATGCATCAGAAGAAGTTTTACAGATTACTGGAACAAATGGGGCAACAGCTTTAGATGTATTAGACGGTGATGTGCGAGTAGTAGATACTTTGTATTTTTATGACAGAGGCGGGGAAAGCATATCTTCAGATGGAACTGATTTAACAATAGCGGCAGGGACAGCATTAAATATAACTGCTGATGTAATTGATTTATCTGATGCTACAAAAGACATAACGCTTAATGCGGCAGTAGATGCT